>Ga0065714_10002370_pt1 | contig 35316 bp, 31 predicted proteins | sample MisRhiReplicate2_FD_59101 | JGI IMG/M metagenome (GOLD analysis project Ga0065714, IMG submission 59101) | Miscanthus rhizosphere microbial communities from Kellogg Biological Station, MSU, sample Rhizosphere Soil Replicate 2: eDNA_1 v2... | ecosystem: Host-associated > Plants > Roots >... | reverse complement strand
ATCATAGTGCCATAATTCACAATTGGCCTACCGATTTCATAAGGCATCCAAAGGAAACGATGACCGTTCAATATGAATCTAAAAAAGTCTGTTTCGCCTTTTTTATGGACTACTTTGCTAATTACCTCCCCGGTATACGGGTTTATCTTTAAAGTGGTACCACTGCCTCTTTTACCTTCTTCTTTCTTTCCTCTTAGGTTCAGATTAATTGCTCTGCCTTGTTGGTAGTTTGCATAGGAAGCAACTTTATCCGGATAAAGTTTTTTGGCTATTGTTGTAAGTTGAGAAGGCGTAAGTACTGGTTTATTCTGATATTCAACTTTTGTTTCTGGTTCTAACAGTCCGGTAATTTCATCATTAAAAACCCAAATACAACCTGTTAAACAGACAATTAGAACAATGACACCCGAAATAAGGCCAAGCCAAAGGTGCAACCATTTATTGATTCTGGTAAAAAGAGAATCCTTGCTCTTCTTCTTTGCGGAGGTTTGCTTATTTCCGGTATTCATTGCTCTAATTTGTTGAAGTGATCTTGTCTATTATTTAAACCTGTATGCGATGGTTACCCTTGCATTTCTGGGCATTTCGTAGATGTAAGTGTAATAAGAAACAGCAGTAGCGGTTTCTGTTGCTAGTTTAGTATACGAGCCTTGTGTGAACAATTTGCGATCAAGCAAGTTATTTACCAGGGCAGATATAGTGATCTTTCCTTTTTCGTAAGATGCACCTGCATCGAATCTGATATAGTCTGGAAGGTTCGGCTCCCTTGCATTTGATCCCGTGAAACGATCTAGCTGTAATTGGTAACCTCCTGTAAGACCGAAGCCATTAAAAATAGAGCCATCTTTTTTGAAACGGTACGACAACCAGCCATTGGTGATGTGTTTCACAGAGTTTGCCACATGAGAACCAACAAGGTTTTTTGCAGGATCAGGTGTATTGTCTTTAGTTACTCTTGCATCTGTATATGCATAGTTCAACACTACATTCAGACCTTTGGCGATCTCACCTGCAATGTCAATTTCGATCCCTTTAGACTCGATTTCACCTAATTGCACTCTCCAATTTTGAGCCGGGTCGATATGATCCAAGTCAGGGGTTAACACATTCTTTTTGGTGATCTTATAGATAGCAGCTGTAGCGTTCCATTTGCCATCAAACCAATCCTTTTTTAAACCAAACTCAATGTTATTTCCTCTAACGGGTTTGAATACTTTACCGTAGAAATCCTGACCAGACTGAGGTAGAAAACTCTGATCGTACAAAGCATAAGCACTAAAATTGTTGGTGATGGAATAGCTTAATCCTACTCTCGGACTAAATACATTGTCAGATATTTGAGCGGCATTAGTTTTACCAACTGTAACTGCATGTGTGAATCTACCGGCAAGTGTTAAACGCAATTTTTCTTCTAAGAAACGTAGTTCGTCTTGTATATAAGCACCTGTATAAGTTAAGTTGGTAGCATAGGTATTTGCACCAGAACGCACCTGAATGCTTCTTGAGCGATCAAAAATTGGAATGTTTGCAGCAGGTATGCCATATCTTGGCTGGTAAATATTGAATATTCCTTGATCACCATTAAGCGGGGCTAATCTGATATCTTGATTTCCTGCTGTAAAGTCGCCCCAGGTTTTAAGATTTCCCATATCTACACCACCCATTATTCTATGCAATACTGAGCCGGTTTTTAACTCTCCCTGAATACTAAATTGAGCATTTTTGTTAATGGCTAGTTCCTCGCTGATGTTCAGATACCTGATCATATCGCCATTGGCAGCAATTTTAGAAGGCCAGGGTGTACCACCTTTTAACTCATAATTTACGTAAGCTACCTGGGCATTTACTTTCCAGTCTCTATTTAGTTTATGACTAAAATATAAGGTAACATTATGGTCTGACAGTTTATTGGGATCAAGCGCCGGATCGCCAATGAATAAGCTTGGAGGGGTATCTCCGTATCCTTTAGGAGAGAATCCATAAGTACCCAAAGCCTGTGCCTCTACACGTTGTGTAGTGTATTCAGCAGTGATAAGCGTATTACTGTCGATCTGATAGCTCACAACCGGCGCAATAACGTACTTATCTGTGTAGTTATATTTATTGTAGCTTCCTTTAGTTTGAGCAGCCAGATTTAAGCGGAATAGCAATTTGCCATCTTTGGATAGTTTGCCGTCCAAATCTACTGCAGCACGTCCTAAGTTAAAACCACCACCGCTTAGGCTTACCGAACTGCGATTTTCGCCTGTTGGCTTTTTGGTTACGATGTTATAAATACCACCTGGTTCACCGTTGGCCATCATAAATCCTGAAGGGCCTTTTACAAATTCAATACGGTCGATAGTTGCCGCATCATCTGCTAGTGGGCCCCATGGCATTTTTAGATTCATTCCGTTTCTAAAGGCTGGGATAGATGTTCCGCGTGTAGAGATATTGGCGTATTGTGCATCCCAATGGCCTGTCCTTGTTGTTCCACTGACATTTCTGGTCACACCGTCAACAATATCAAATACCTGTTGGTCAGCAATCAGTTGACTGGTTACTACTTTGATACTTTGTGGTACTTCCAAAATCGGGGATTGTAACCTTAGGGAAGGAGACACTTTATCTACCTTGAACTTTTTCTGATGTCCATCGATCTGAACCATATCCAGTTCGGATAAGTTCTCGTTCAAGGAGAAATCTGCAATAACTGCGGATTTACCTGTTACTGTTACTTGTTTTTCTTTAGGGTAAAGACCTACAGCTGATACCACTATCGTATATTCCCCGGCAGGTACTTTTCTAATTTGATACTCACCATCTTCATTAGAAATGGCTCCAAAGGAGGTTCCTTTTAATATTACAGATACGTAGGGTGCTATGCTTCCATCGGATGTGGTGATACGGCCTCTTACGGTTCCGAATCGCTGATCTTCATTATCTCTTACAGATGGCGACTGAATGGTATTGCTTTGATGTAAAATTTTTTCATGAATTGGATTTTGGGGTTTAACATTTGAAGCCAGGACAGAAGTGTCGGGCTTATTCTGGGCGTTTGTAACAATTACGCAGGCACATAGTATGCCCGATAGCAAAAAATTCTTAATTTGCATGACTTTTAAGTTCGATTAAAGGTAAGCCGGTTTTCCGGTTAGCCACACGGGTGCGAACCGTGTGGCTTATTTTTATGTCTGCAAATATAGAGTTATTTAGAACAAGTCCAAATAACATCTGTAAAATGGGACGACATAATCAATTAATCAGATAACATTGGGTGCTAAATGGCTTGTGCAAGCTTGAATCAACTTGTACTGACTTGAATTGAGGGACTAAATTATTTAAATCTGATTGCTTTTAGCGGGCTGATCCTACTAACCAGTAATGATGGTAAAATGAGAACCACAAAGCAAATTACGATGGTACAGATGTTTAATAATAGCACATCCATAAATTGGACTTCAATTGGCACATACGAGAGGTAGTAAGATGTTTGATCTAGTTTAAAGATATGGGTATAGGTTTGCAGAAATGCTAAGCCTAAACCTAATATATTGCCAAGTACTACGCCGATTCCTACCAGGTAAAGTGCATTATATAGAAAGATCTTCATGACACTAAAATCGGTCATACCGAAGGTTTTTAGCATACCGATCATGTTGGTACGTTCCAATATCATAATTAGTAAAGCTGTAATCATATTGATTACCCCTACTACCATCATTAGCGCGAGGATAATTTTTGTGTTTACATCTAAAAGGGATAGCCAGGTAAAAATTGCGGGGAAATACTCTTGCACTGATTCGGATTTCAGTTTTGTTTCCAGCTCTGTGTAGATGTTTGTTGATACGGTTCTAAGTCTAGAGAAATCTTTAATTCTGATCTCTATACCTCCTATTTCATTGGGTTTCCAGTTGTTTAAACGACGGATCAGGTTAAGATCACCAATTACAAAGCCTTTGTCTATTTCTTCTACACCTATATCGTAAATTCCCACTATTTTAAAGGGGCGTTTGCGTGGAGGATCCTGCACGAAATACATAATAAAGTTATCTCCTGTTTTCAATTTTAGCCTATTGGCCGTAAATTGTGAGATCATGATCTGCTTGGTGGCCGCAGCACTATCGGCAAAGTTTATTACTGTGCCACTTACCAGGTGTTTACGTATGTAATCCCAGTTAAAAGTCTTATCAATACCTTTAAAGTTTATCCCCTCAACTTCACTGTTAGCAGAAATGATGGCTGGTTTGGTGGCATAGGGTTGAAAATACTCGACCTCAGGATTACTTTTAAGTTTGGCTATAGTTTCTGGCTCGGGTACAAAAGGCGAGAGTTCAAATGAGTTATTAAGGTCGAACTTAAAGATCCTTACATCACCGATGTAACCTCTTACTTTTTCTTGTATCTCGGTTTTAAATCCTTTAATAATTGCAACAGAAAGCATCATTACGGCAAGACTGAGCATCACTCCTGCTATAGCAATGCGAACTATTAGTTTTGAGTATGTACGCTCTGATTTTATGGCTATACGCCCTGCTATGAAATATTCTGTATTCAACCTCTTGCAATAAATTGTAACTTAGCAAAAGTGCTTATTTGATTTTGATTTAAAGCATATTAATTAAAAAAGGTTCCCTAATGAAATCATACGTTATACATATTTTAAGTTCCGCGCTACTTGCAGTTTCTCTTCAGGCTTGTGGATCATCTACAAAGGTGGCATTTAATCCTTCAGTACCAAATCCTTACAAAGTAAAAGCGGAAAACATAGATAAACTGAAAACAGAAGAATTACGTACCGGTGCAGAGCAAACAGAATTGTATGTACCCTATTTGAAAGGAAAACGCGTAGGCATGGTTGTAAATCCGACCTCTATTATTGGAAAGGAAACAACAGTTGACAGCTTACTTAGTCTTGGTGTAAAGGTGGTTAAGATATTCGGCCCAGAGCATGGCTTTAGAGGTAATGCCAGCAATGGCACCAGTGTTAATGATGAAATCGACACAAAAACAGGCATCAAAGTGGTTTCGCTGTACGGTAAGCATTCGGCACCTACCACTGCAGACTTAGCAGACATTGATGTCATGATATTTGACATCCAGGATGTTGGTGTTCGTTTTTATACTTACATCAATACTTTACAGCATGTAATGGAAGCTTGTGCGGCTAATAAGAAAGAGATGCTGATTTTGGACAGGCCTAATCCTAATGGGTTTTACATAGATGGACCGATATTAGAGCCGCAGCACAAATCGGGCATCGGTTTAAAGCCTATTCCAATTGTACATGGACTTACTGTTGGCGAATATGCACAAATGTTAAATGGTGAGGGTTGGTTGGATAATAAATTGAAGTGCAAAATTAAGGTTATTAAAGTAGCCAATTATACTCATGATACGCCTTATGAGCTTCCTGTAAAACCATCACCAAACTTAAATACTGCACAGTCGATTTTACTATATCCTACAACATGTTTGTTTGAAGGCACTTATTTAAATCATGGTCGTGGCACTCTATTCCCTTTTACTATCATCGGCTCTCCTTTTTTAAAGGGCAAGTACAGTTTTTCGTTTACTCCAAAGAGTATTAAAGGAATGTCTGAATCTCCACTATTTATGAATCAGGTTTGTTATGGGTTGGATCTTAGGGATTATGACGCCTCTAATTTTAGAAAAACCAAACAGATTAACCTGGGATGGATCATTGAACTGTATAAGGCTTCGCCAAACAAAGCAGATTTCTTTAATTCTAAATTGAGTAATCAAATGGGCACTATTGAGAGGCTTATTGGAGTTTCGAGTTTTAGAGGTCAAATTATTGCTGGTAAATCTGAAGAAGAAATACGAGCGAGTTGGGAACCGGGCTTAAGTCAATACAAGTCGATGCGCAAAAAATACTTACTATATCCTTAGTGCATCTGATTAAAAAGTTTTGAAAAGAATAGGTTAATATGTCAGAAGGCCAAGCAATACTCAATTGCTTGGCCTTCTGACATATTAACAATTATTTACCTTCATTACCGTTTTTGGCATTTTCCTCCTTAACCTCAGCGGTCTTTTTATCTCCTGATTCATTTTTCCTCACTGGTTTATAAATCGCACCTGTTGCAAAATCTACAATCGCTCCAGGCCAAAATAGGAGAATATCTGCAATTAATGCTACCGGTCTAATGGCACGGGAAGGCTCTCCTTCTCTTGGCGGTGTACGTTGTGCTGTGGTTACTTTACCTCCAAATACGGTAGCGCAGCTAGATAAGATGCAAACGACCAATGCCATTGCAATAATACTTGTGATTTTTTTCATTTTTGAGAATATATTGTATTTAATTATTTCCTAATAATTAACCACAACAACAAGCCTATTGAAATTACTTTCCTAAAAGAATCATTAATAAATAGAGGAAAAGAATAAAAGAATAATGTGCGCAAAGGCCGCATTAAAAAAAAATAGGTAATCATGTAGAGTCGTTAATAAACAATCATCGTTTTAAGATAAACGAGGATGCATACAAATATTAGGATTTAATTTAAAATTAACAACAATTCACCCTTAGTACTTCATAATTTATTATAAATCCTTATTACTACCATATTCACTACATAAATAACAAAAACCCATAAAATTTTTAGTTATTTTGCCATCTAAAACACTGGTTAATGAAAATAGTTTTTATGGGTACGCCCGATTTTGCAGTTGCTTCTTTAAATGCTTTAGTAGAGGCTGGATTTGATGTTGTAGGTGTTGTTACCGCAGCGGATAAACCTGCTGGTCGTGGACAAAAGCTTCATGAAAGCGCTGTAAAGCAGTATGCAGTTTCTAAAGGACTAAAAGTATTGCAACCTTTAAAACTAAAAGACCCTTCCTTTATTGAGGAATTAAAAGCCTTAAATGCCGACTTACAAGTTGTGGTTGCCTTTAGGATGTTACCTGAAATGGTTTGGGATATGCCTGCAAAAGGGACTATTAACCTTCATGCGTCCTTACTGCCACAATACCGTGGAGCAGCTCCAATAAATCACGCCATCATTAATGGAGAAAAAGAAAGTGGCGTTACTACCTTCTTTTTGAAACATGAAATTGACACTGGGGATATAATATTCTCTGAAAGTGTTTCCATTTCTGATGATGAAACTGCCGGAGATTTACACGATAAACTGATGAACGTGGGTGCTGGTTTGCTTGTTAAAACAGTAACCGCAATAGGCGAAGGAAATTATACTGAGCAGCCTCAGCCACAAAGTGATGAATTAAAACATGCACCTAAGATATTTAAAGAACATTGCTTAATTGACTGGAATCAGTCGGTTCATAAAATATACAACCTGATTCGTGGGTTAAGTCCATACCCTACTGCCTTCACTAAGCTAAACGACAAAACGCTTAAAGTGTTTAAAGTAGAGTTTGAAGAAAAAGAACCTGGTATTTCTCCGGGAAGCTTTTTATCTGATGGCAAAACTTACTTAAAGTTTGTCGCTAAAGATGGTTTTATCAAATTCACAGACCTTCAGTATGAAGGCAAAAAACGTATGCAGGTTGATGAGTTTTTAAGAGGTATGCGTTTGTAAAACCCCTACTTTACACAATTTACCAGTTCTTCACCGTTCACAAATGCATCTACATTTTTAAATGTAATCTGAGCTATTTCTTCCATTGCTTCTTTAGTAAAAAAGCCTTGATGGGAAGTAATTAACACATTGGGAAACGAAATAAGTCTGGTAATAAGATCGTCCTGAATAACATTTTCTGAGTGATCATGAAAAAACAGGGTACTTTCCTGTTCGTATACATCGAGACCTAAATAGCCAAGCTGTCCGGTTTTCAAGGCTTCTATAACGGCTTTTGTATCTACCAAAGCGCCTCTGCTTGTATTGATCAGCATTGCTCCTTCCTTAAAAAGCTTAAGCGTTTCTTCGTTGATCAAATGTTTGGTGGTTTCGGTAAGCGGACAATGAAGTGCAACTATATCTGCATCATTAAGTGTTTCTTGCAAAGTGCCATACTTTACACCTAGCTCCTGAAGTTCTACGGATGGATAAGGATCGTAAGCGCTGATTAAACAGCCAAATCCTTTTAAGATTTTACAAAAAGCCTTGCCTATATTTCCTGTACCTATTACAGCTACTTTATGTCCATACAGATTAAAGCCCATTAGTTTCTCTAAAGAGAAATTACCTTCGCGAACACGGTTATAGGCTTTATGCGTTTTACGGTTTAGTGTAAGAATTAATGCTAATGCATGCTCTGCTACTGCCTCCGGCGAATAGGCCGGCACTCTTAATACCGGAATATCCAACTCGTTTGCCGTTTCAATTGCTACATTATTAAAGCCTGCACAACGTAAAACAATTAGCTTTACTCCCCCTTTATACAGCGTTTTTATGATATCAGCACCAACACGATCATTTACGAAAATACATATTGCATCAAAGCCTTCTGCCAGTTTAACGGTTTCTTCTGTTAAAGCAGCCTTAAAGAAAGATAACTCGTGCCCAGTATTAAATCGGCTTAAAAAATCTTCGTCATATTGGTAGGTACTGAATACTGCTATCTTCATATTGTTTGGGTTATGTGGTCTAAGTTAACAAAATGCGTTAATCAATGGCTTTAAAGGGTAAAAATGATTGGTATATTATATTTTACACGCACCGGCTTACCATTTTGTACTCCGGGTAACCACAATGGAGAGTTCTTAATTACTTTAACTGCCGCTTCATCACAGCCGTCACCTATTCCACGTTCTACTTTTACATCGGTAATTCTCCCATCGCTTTGTACAACAAAAGAGAGGTAAACCTTTCCTTCTGTTCTATTTATTCTTGCTTGCCCTGGGTAGACTAAATTATTTCTTAAATAAGCTGCAAAACCGCTCATACCTCCTCTAAACTGAGGTGGTGCATTTAAGAAGTCTTCTTTAATCTGGGCATTACCTGCCATATTTTGGTATGCATTACTGATAATTTTTTCCCCATTAGGATTAGGGTTCCATTTCTTATGCTGTCTAATAGCAAAAATATCAGGATCACGGGAAGAATAAACGATCTTCAGTGTATCGTTTACCCCGTACAATTGCTTTTTGTTATTAATGGACTTATAATGCGCTTTGCCATTTACATTAAATTCAATAGTTGCACGAAAAACAGAACGACGCTTATTCAATCTTTTTTTATTATTAACTTCCACAACGTTGGCGTAACTAACGACACCGTATCTCTTTAGCTGCTGTTCTTGATAAAAGGAGCGTATTTGTACCACTCCAAAAGAGATAACCGCAGCCACAAAAATTAAAGTCAATACATAAGTAGGCTTTGCGCCTTTAGTCTTAACCTCCCAGTTAGGCCATATCCCCAGCAATAGAGCAAGACTAATGAAACCTGGAAATACTAATACCTTCGCATTATCATTCGACCAAAATACGCCCAAACAGCAGCATGCTATTACAATTATCAAGTAGATACATATCCAAATTTTTTCACTTTTTGAGATTCCTTTTTTTTCTATCAAAGGCTTAGCGTTAAATTCCATGAAAGCAGATTAGTTTAACGAAACATAGAGTTCACTTTGTGTAAGCCATTTGCCCTTTACCTTACGCCACATTGCAGCATAATTACCATGATACGGGGCATTTTTATAATTCCATTTACCATTTTCCCATGCCAGATCACCACTTTTACTTACAACAATCGTTTCCGGAATACGCTCAAATAGCGGGCTGCTTTTGGAGAACATATATTTCCAATCAGCAGCAATTTCGGACTTACCAATGGTATGGCTACCATCTCCGGCAATCTGCACAAAATCATCAAGCCAGTACTTAGATACGCCGTCTACGTCCTTTTTTGCAATACAGTTATTTGAATCTAGCCTTGCTTGCTTTATTAAAAATGCCTCTGATGAATCCATGAACAATAATAACAATATTATTAAAAATATAGTCCATAATTACCAAAAAGGGTGCACTGCAAATTAATACAGTGCACCCTTTAAATGCATTTTAACGATACAGACACCTACTTTTCCTGAACGGGGATCACCCATTTGTTAAGCGTATTATCTTTGGCCTCAATAACAAGCTTATAAAACTCTGCAGGATAATCCTTAACATTGGCAAAAAAGTGTTGCTGACTAAGATCTACTTCTCCTAAAAGGTGATAAGTATCTTTCCCTCCTGTTTTAAAATCATTCGTTGTAGCCAACCAGATCTTAACCTTTCCGGTTTTCTGCAATGCTTTCCAGCTAATGTCAATATGATTCTGTGTGTAGATTGTTTTAAGAGCGGTAATAGATACCGGGCCTATAAACGAGGTGCCATCTACTTCTTTCGCTACACTATCAAGCAGTTTAACATTTAAGTAGCGAGCTATTGAGGGCATAATATCTACCACACCAAGATCAAAATACTGGCCATAGGTGTTTAGGTTTTTATAATTACTTACCATCCAGGTAGACCTTTGTCTATCAGATTGTCCGCCATGTCCTTGTCCGCTTTTTTCATCACGACCGTGATCTGTTGTAATAACAATCAGCCAGTCTTCTTTAAAGTTTTTCTGACGATAGCTTATTGCATCCCAAACCTTACCCACTTGTTTATCCAGCATACCTACAGCGTCATAGAATTCCGGACTATCGCCATGTGCATGCCCCATATCATCAGTATACTCCAGATAAATCCATGAAAGATCGGGAGCTTTGTCATGAATGGTACTTGATGCATCTGCGATTACCTGTTCATCGATGCGATGCATGTAATCTGCTTTTTTATCATGCTTAAAACGAACTGTATCCAGTTCATAGCCATCAAAAAAGTAATCTACCTTTAGGTTTCCTGCTTCCGGCAAATTATGTCCCAGTAGTTTGGTTCTGTTATCTGTCCAGCTAGAGAAAATAGCAGTTTTCTTACCAGGATATTGAGATTTAAACAATCTGAAGATATTTTGATAGTTATAATTAGGTGCTTTAATATCATTATCCGGTACATTGTGTTTATTTACCCATGTACCTGTAAGCAAGCTATTGTAACCAACGGCAGATATAGTAGGCGTTTCGCTATAAGTACCTTTCCCTCCTCCTACATACATTCTGGAATAAGATCCGGCCTGAATAATTTTCTTAAAATTAGGCAGGCTTTGGTTCTCAATTACATCGGCAGGAATACCATCAGCAATAATGTAAACCACTTTCTGTTGCCTCTGTTGTGCATTAACTGCAACCGATAGGAAAAAGCAGACTGTAAAAACTAATGGGATTCTCATAATATATTAAAAAGTGTGTGGAAAATATTCGTTTTCAACTGTTCCATCCTCATACAAGCTCAACATTGCATACCCCGGAGGAGTTTCTAAGTAATAGCCAGGTCCTGCAGATTCAGCATCTCCTTTACCCCACCAGAAACCACTCATTGCACCATTACAGCAATACAAAACATCGTTGTAGTGTGTATTATCTGATAAGTGATTATGTCCGCTTAAGCAAACTCTCACTTTGTCGCGGTGCTTGTGAAACAGGTCCTTTAGCTTCTTACAGTCAGAGTGACCTCCGCCTACAAGAACCTGAGTAGTTCCTAAAATTGGATAATGCGACATTAGTAATGTTGGTGTAGATGCTGGCAATTGCTCCAGTTCTTTCTCCAACCATTCGTATTGCTCCTTATCTAATGAGATATTGCCATTGTTTCCGTCAAGCACAATAAAATGCCAGTTCTTTTTTGAAAAACTGTAGTATCTGTTAGGAATTTTTAAGCGCTTAACCACATAGTTCTTTCCATACATTTCATGCTCTTTAGATGGGGCTTTCCACCATGAATCGTGGTTACCAATGCAACTATGCACTTCGTATTTATCCAGAGTTTTCAGGCAATCATCCCAAATACTCCACTGCTTAATCACCTGATCGTATACAACATTGTCGTACGATGCATCACCAATAGAATCACCACCATTCAGGAAGAAATCAGGTTTATGTTTAGTAATGATATGCTTTAAGCATTTTTTAAACCGTTCAGGGGCATTTTCACCTTCTCCAATGTGCACATCGGTTATGTGTGCTACGGAAAGCGCTAGTTTTTTCTTCTCCTTTTTTTCAGGATTAGAAGCAAAGGCAGTCAGGCCGCTGGTTGCTACGGCGCCAACAGCTAAACCCGCTGCCTTTAGTAAAGATCTTCTTTTTAATGTCGTCATCTTGTGTTTATTTCTAAATGGCTTATTGCTACCAGCCAAATATTTGTTTTAGGTTCGAATTTAATACAACTTGTTGCTGAGGAATTGGGCGATAATAGTATTTAGGCTCCTCAAATTTACGGGTAACATTCTCAGTTACAATAGCCCCACCGGAAGCACCGTTTTTTAGATATACAGTAACCTCATCTCCTAATGCTCCGGCACGGAAATAGTTAAGGACTACACCTAATGAATTCTTTTCTTTATGCTCCTCATCAGGAATGGTCTTTGATTTATCAATCAAGATAATATCTTCAACCCCATCTCCGGTTAAGTCATATTTTCCTAATCCAGGAAAGTACATTCCCTCTGGGCTTTTGGCCAATAATTTTCCTGCCTTCCATCTCATCAAATCATCATATCTTGTATTTTCAAAGGCAAACTCAACTCTACGTTCTCTTCTTATCTCAAAGATCACTCCCTGGTTTGATTCAACATTACTAAACTGTTGTTGTAATAATGGATCAGGTGATGCATTTGCCTGACCTAAATTAAGAATTGGAATACCTGCTCTTTTTCTAATCAAATTAACAGATTCATCTAAGTTCGATTGGTTTAATGTACCTAACTCAGCTAGCGCTTCGGCGTAATTTAATAATACTTCAGCATAGCGATAAACAGGAAAATCAACACTATTTAAAACTGCCTGATCATTGCTGTTTACATATCCCTTTAGTTGATGATAACCGGTAAAATTTTTGTTTAATGCTTGAATATACGGTTTACTTTCTGATGCCCTAACCCAGCCCGGATAAGCGATTGTTTGGGCCATACGTGGATCGCGATTTTCGAACTCTTTTACAAAACCAAGCTTATCATAATTTGGCAGTGCAGTAAAACGACTACCATCCTTCATTAAATAGGACTGGATAAGGTCTCTTGCGGGTGCTTGTTCATAATCGCCAAATACCACACCGTTTACATTTTGTCCTACCCCCTTAGCCTGGTCAAAAATATTGGCCAATATAACTTCCGTGTTGGTGGTTAAATCATCGCTGGCAAATAAAGCTGCATAATCTTCAGTTGGTTTTCCTTTATCATAGATATGGAATTTGTCTGAAGCCATGATCTCTTTACTAACCCTAGCTGCAGTTTCTAAGAAACCATTTGCAGAAGTCTTTAAATTAAGCTCTGTATGGTACTTACGATAAGTCCCCTCGTAAAGTGCTGTTCTGCTGTACAAAACTGCCGCAGCCCATTTCCCAGGCGTTCCAACAACCACACTTTCCTTTATGTTCTTATAAGCAAAATCTAGATCAGCCATTATACTATCTATGACCAATGTACGCGGATCACTTGCCTTAAACAACTCTTTGTCTCCTGGATTTAAAGTACCTGAATACCATGGTACATCAGAAAAGCGTTTTACTTTATCCAGATAAAATTGTGCTCGGTAGTACCTGGCCAGTCCCACATAATGGTTTTTAATTTGAGAAGTAACACTTGCTTTATTATAATTCTCCAGAAAATAATTGATGTTGCGCAATCTGCTCCAATTCCAACCACCACCACCGATATTTTGAGCATTGGTATTACCGCCCATTACATTTTTCACCTCTACCGCAGCTGTTGTGGCTACGTTATCGCTACTTTGATCACTCAGATAAGTGCCGCGATCCGACATAGACAATAGTCCATTTACATACAAAGAAAGGTCTTCTTCAGTTTTAAAGAAAAGATCTGGTGAAATGGAAGTTTGTGGAAAACGATCGAGATTACCTTTTTTACAAGCTCCTAATGCAATTGCAAGAACTGTAAACAGGATATATATGTTTTTTTTCATGACTATTTTTTAATGATTATTAAACTCCGATAATTAAAAGTCCAGGTTTAAACCAACTGCATATTTTCTTTGAAACGGATATGCCCAGGCACTTGACCCTTGATTTACAGCTTCCGGATCTATGTATTTTTTAATAGCAGAGAATTCATAAAGATTTTCACCAGTTACAAATATCCTCAAGCGGTTAACCTTAAAACGTTTGGTTAAACTTTGTGGCAGTGTATAACCTAGTGTTACATTTTTAATTCTTAAGTAAGCACCGTTTAATAAATATTTTGTTTGTGGGATATCTAAACCGCTACCATAATTAGCATCAGCTAACCAAGATTGTAATACAGGATACTCAGAATTAGTATTAGCGTCGGCAAGGCCTGCGGCTATGTATGATGCAGAATGTTTAGCCCTTTGTTCAGGTGAATCAGCTGTTCCTCTATAAAAGTTTAAATTCCATGGATAAACATTAGCATAAGGCTGCTGATAAGGACCCCAGAACAAATAGTGATGAGGATAAAAATCTCTCTTTAACACACCCTGAAGGAAAACTGAAACGTCAAATCCATTCCAGTCCATATTCAGATTTGTTCCGATGCTATAATGATCGCTACTATTTCCGATTATTTTAAGGTCTTTTGGATCGTTACTACCTGGGCCTCTTTCAATTTTATTATCGCCATTTAAATCTTTGTACTTTGGCCATCCCGGGAGAATTTCCAATGCACCCCATGGAATAAGACTTGTTTCATCTAAAGCAGCTATCTCTTCTTTGTTCTTGAAGAAACCATCATTTTCAAGTCCCCAAATCTCACCAATTTCCTGACCTACGCGGAATGATGAGAACAAATTCTGCTCGTTCTTGAAACTTGTAATCTTTGAGCGGGAATCGGAAAGGAATATTTTTGTTGAGAAGTTAAATGGTTTTGAAGCAATATCAAATTGATCTCTGTAGGTTACAGACAACTCCCATCCTTTGGTTCTAAGATCTGCTGAATTTTGTCTAGGAGGGTTGGTTCCAAGTACCCCTGGTAACTCCTCTCCTGGAACTAACATTCCTTTGGTATCACGAATAAAATAATCAAATCCTAAAAGGAACTTATCATTAAGTAATCCTATATCAGTACCCACGTTAAATGTCGAAACCCTTTCCCATGTATAAGTTTGTGGATCGATATACAAGTTAGGAGCACCTGAAATAACCAAAGGTTGCTTACCACCTATCAAGTAACCTGAAGTATTGGTTTTTAAAGTTTGGATATAATCAAAATCACCTACGTTCTGATTACCAAGGTCGCCATAAGTTGCCCGTAATTTAAGGGTTGACAATACCGGGGCCAGTGGCTTAATAAAGTCTTCTGAACTTGCAATCCATGCAAAGGAAGCAGATGGGAAAAAGCCCCAGCGTCTTTCTGTTGGAAAGCGAGATGAACCATCATAGCGCCCTGTACCTTCCAGGATATAGCGATCTTTGTAAGTATAGCTTAACCTACTAAAAACACTATTAGTTGCATAAGCACTATAACCAGTAGATATCTTAGGATTACCTGTAGTTAAACCTAGATAAGGAAGAGATGATGAGATCAATACATCGTTCTGAGCACTTACTGATGAATAGCGAGAGTTTTCACTGTTAAAACCTACCATTCCGCTAAAAAAGTGATCACCAATTGTTTTCTTATATGTTGTATATAAGTTAAAGGCATTACTATACAGATAACTATTATTTTCACTTACAAATCCATTTCCACCTTCTTCTCTAATGTCAGTCGGGCCATAACCAATTTTGTATTTCTTCGATTCATTATGGGATTTCCACATTTCTCTTTTCAATGACGCATCTCCATTTACTTGAAGGTCGCCATTTAGGAAAGTAGCAACTGCACTTGTAATATTATGAAAACCAAACATGTTCTGAAGGTTACCACCTCCACCAACAAGTGTGGCGGCAAGTCTACCTGCACCTGTATTTGCCCAGGTTCCATCTGGATTTTTAGCTACATCAGTTGGTCGCAGGTAATATAGGTCCCTGATATCAGTGTTAGGTGATGAACGCTTAGTTTCATAGATGTTAGTATTATTATCTAATTTAAGCCACTTTAACGGAGCAAACCCTATTCTTGAACGTAAGCCATATCTGTCCCAATAATCAGGAGCCAGTTTATTAAGTCCATTATCTCTTGCATAATCTGCAGACAAATAATATGTTAATGGTTTTTCATTTAATTTTGCTCCACCCGATATAGAGATGGTGTGATTTTTTGATACACTTGCATCATTAAAGAAATACCCATACCAGTCATTGTTTCCCATATAGGCCCATCTGTTTTTATTTGGATCAGTTGGATCAATACGTGTATCTGGCAAAGAAGGATTATCAGACCTTTCTTTTGCCCATTTGTAATATTCATCCGAATAGTTTACGTAATCCCATGGAGTATTGTCTGTAGCTGTCTCCAAAACTCTTGAGAATATATAAGGATCGGTTATCGGTTTTGGCAACATAGAAGGTTTACCCCATGAGCTAAAAGTATTATAGCTAATGATTTGTTTACCAGCCTCACCCTGTTTTGTTGTAACTAAAATCACCCCAAAAGCGGCTCTAGCACCATAAATAGCTGATGACGCAGCATCGCGTAGTACAGTAAAAGAGGATATGTCAGCTGGCGTTAACCTTAACAGATCATCATTGGTTGAAGGAATTCCATCAATAACAATTAGCGGCGAACCTCCATTAACCGAAGTATACCCCCTAATGTTTATTGCCGGTACCGTACCTGGTGATCCACCACCATAAGTAATGTTTAATCCCGGGCTAAGACCTTGCAATGCCTGCATTACGTTAGTAACCGGCCTTGATTCAAGTTCCTTTCCTGATATCTGATCTATCGCACCTGCAATGTTAATTTTCTTCTTTGTACCGAAACCCACTACCACCACCTCTTGTAGATCGCTCAAATCAGGTGTTAGGGTTACGTTTACCTGAGTTTTTCCATTTAGATTAATTTCTTGTTGCTTGTATCCAATGTAGGTAAACACAAGAATTGCATTGGGTTTTACATTTGTTAGGGTATAAATTCCATTCGTGTTTGTTGCGGTACCAAGTTTGGTTCCCTTAACACTAACATTAACTGACGGAATAGGCCCTTTAGTTTCGGCATCCAAAACTTCACCCTTCACGGTGACATCCTGGGCAAAACTCTTTGCTGCAAAAAACATGAAGCAAATCAGCAGTAGCTTTTTTTTCATAATTGAAATAAAATTTAATTTGTTTGGTTTGGTATTGTAATTACTGTTTCGAGCGCCGCAAATATCCATTCGCAATGTTAACAGCAGGTTAGAACTAAATTAATAAATTAATTGAACATACATTCAATCTATAAAAATAAATTTGCGAAATAGAATTACTTTTAAGTAGTTTGGCGGAATAAAATTTACCATGGGAAGAAAGAGCCTTAAAGAGGCGAGACAACTAGAAATTATAAAGATATTTTATAAGGTTGCTAAAACTGAAGGTTACGAAAATACTTCGATAGCCAAAATTGCCAAAGTAATGGATATTAATCCAAGCTTAATTATTCATTACTTCGAAACTAAGGAAGACCTTACTTACGGACTTATTGATTATATTCTTGAACGGTATCTTTTAATATATACCATTAAAAACAAGGATGGGGTTACCCTTTCAGATCTGAAAAAAACAATTGATATGCTCTTCTCTAAAAAGTGGAATTTACTTTTTGACGACGGCTTGTTTTATACCTTTTATGCTTTAGCATTCAGAGAAAAAAAGATAAAAGCGAAATACAAAACCATATTGGACTCATTACGCCTTGCCCTTGCATCCATGATAGAAAAATGCAATGAAAAGGACCTGATAAAAGTTGAGGATGCTAAAGCAGCTGCCGATCTAATTTTTGTACTGGTTGATGGCGCCTATTTTTATCTTTCTTTAGAAAACGATAAAAAGGCTTACGGGGAAAGACTTGATTATTATAAGAGTAAGGCATATCAGATATTAGGAATAGACACTTTAGTCCTTTCTGACAACGTTCTGAGTTCTTAATCGCCTACCCAAAGCATAAACTCCAATAAACATCCAAAGGAGGTTAGCCATAGCATTGGGTAAATCATTAGTTTCCAATGCTGTGGTGACTAAACACAGTCCGCCTATAATGTTAAGTAGTTGAAAACTGAGTGAATCGGGAGTTACTGCTTTTATGCTTAATAACAGATAACCTAGCGTACATAAAATTACGCCAAGCCAGCCAATACTCGATATTATAATTTCTAGCATACCTATATCTCTTTAAAACCTGCAAACAAATGTGCAGTTTTTTTCTCCTGAAAAATATAGATTCAGCATATTTTAAAAATTAATGAAAAGAAAAAAGGGGTTTAAACCCCTGCTTTTTTAATTACCTCTAATGTTTTTCTTAACCCTGTTTCTGCAACCTTTTGCAAATCCTGCTTATAATACTCAGGATTATAAAGTTCCAAAGAAATACATCCTTTAAATCCTGTTGCTTTAAGATCCTTTAAAATCTGTGGCAGAGGCAATATACCATCACCAGGATAGACGCGATCCTTATCTCCCAGGTCGGCTAGTGCCGGAGAAGCGGGTGCATCTGAGAATTGGAATATAGCGATGGCATCTCCGTTTACAAGTTTCAATCCTTCAAAACCTCCTTCAGAAATATACATATGATAGGTATCAGGAATAATCATTGCTTTTGGATGATTACTATCTAAAGCAATACCCAAAGCCTGCCCCATTGTTTTTACAGGTTGGTATTTTACAAAAACAAGAGCTGGATGAATGTTAAATTCTTTCAGGCCTATTTCAATAATATCTCTATATCTGCTGGCTACCCATTTCTGATTAAAGTTTTCACCCGCAGTATCCGGAATGGTTTGAATATGATGAGCACCAATGTCTGCTGCCATACGCATTCGATTGCGTGTATCTACCAAAGATTTGTCGAACAACTCTTGTGTAGGAGGTAATGAGTTCCATAAACCGATTACACTAGGCACAAACAGTCCAAGATCTTTTATTTCTTTACCCAGATCTTTTAAATTACCACCTTTTGCTTCGAATTCTTGCAATTCCCCATCCCATGGTTCAATTGCATCGTAACCTGCTTTGGCGGCTATTTTCACTTTATCCTTTAGTGATGCAGGTCTTATTGTGGCAGTATCTAAGCAAATAGGCCAAGGACTTGCCCCTTTCTGATAACGTTTCTCTTTTTTGTCTTTTAATAGTCCTGTTTCACCGAGTACATAAGTTGTTGGCGCAACAGAAACAGCTCCTGCAAGAGCGCTAAGGTTGATAAATTTTCTGCGGTTCATATAATTAGCTAAAGATTTTATATTTGGTTTTCACGAATATAAAAATATTTCAAACTTTTTTAAGATTCATAATAGTTATGATACAAAGCAGCTAAGTTTATTTATCAGTAATTACCATATCACTAGTCATTTCCATTGGAACCGTCATACCCCCAGGCACCTTTTCACTTGCTTTAATACTCATTGTTCCCTTAATGTTCTGATTAATTTTTCCATCTATTAACCAGCCGGTTTTTTTATCAATCCGCAAAACCGAATTCATAGTACCAGCCATATTATACTTAAATGGCATTACACTGGTTGTTGTACCAGCATCATTAGTGGCAGTTGCAAAAACAGATGCTCCACTAATTACAAATTCTGTAGGTGTAATTTCATCAAGCTTATACACCCCTTCTAAAGTTGCAGACATGCCTGCTTCCAGTTGTGTTTTAACATTCCAGGTATCACCTATAGCGACTGCACGTTCAGGGAACACGGCCGATAACATTTCTAAATTCCCTTTAAAAGCCTTATCACCATACGATTGCATAATCTGACTGCGAATTTGCTCTTTCTGTTCAGCTGTTAGTTGAGGAAATTTATCAAAAGCCCCGGTATATAATCCTTCTACATTCTTAACCTCTGCTATCTTGCCGCTTTTGGTCATTTTTATTTGAAATGGCTTGTTTTTCATCATACGAAAAACCGACGACATAATATCTGTTTCATCATTACTTTCAGAATCAAAAATAGATGTTCCTCCGGGATGCACCATTTTCATCGACAAATTTTCGTAACTTACATCTATGCTGTATATGCCGGAGGCATAATCTGTAACCAAATATTTCATTTGGCCTGTAATAGTCATATTAATGGTCATATCCTGATCATTAACTTTTTGTTTCATTATAGATTTCGCTACAGTTTTCTGAGTATAAGACTGCCCCTTAGTCAACTTTAACTCAATGTTTTGAGTTTGAGATTGACAAGAAAAACAGATAAAAATAGAAAGAATAAAACTGAATAGTATTTTCATAAAGCGTTAGTTAGATTTTAATAATTAGGTTCAATACTTATAGTAAAATTACACGAAAATGCGACATTTCTATAATATCATTGATAAATCATTTGTATGTAACATTCCCTTTATGTTTATAGATATCTATTAAATAATTCTCTTCTTTGCGACCGAATGAACGTTCAATTGGAAACTTACAACAGCAAACGTGATGCTATTTTAAATAGCACACTACTACTCATTAAAGAGTACGGATTTCATGGCACACCTATGAGCCAGATTGCAAAACATGCAAAAGTGGCTGCAGGAACTATATATCATTATTTTGATTCAAAAGAAACGCTCATTGTAGAGCTTTACATCAGAACTAAAGATCAACTGGCAGAAGCTTTAATGGAAGGTTACGATGAATCAATGCCATACAAGGACCGTTTCTTTAAACTTATGCATAACCAGTACAATTTTTACATACAAAACGAACCTGCAATGGTTTTCCTTGAACAATATGTAAACTCCCCCTTCGCAAAGAATTTCCCAGAAAAAGACAGTATTTTATTTAAAGAAAAAATAATCAGCTTCTTTGAATCCGGGATAGACGAAAAATATTTTAAAAATATTGACCCAAGATTGCTAGGCCCAACAATAAGAGGCACGTTAGTTGCGGCTGCAAACTTCAGATTATCAGGGCAAATGATATACTCTGAAGAGGACATTACGGAGGTGGTGCAGATTNTTTGGGACGGAATTAAAAGACAACAATATATNTAATGGCTTTAACTACACTCAATTCCCCTTTTAAATATGAAAATTCATAAACTACTCGTAATGCTTCTTATAGGTTTACCGGTATTGCTGCCCAAAAGCTCGGTAGCACAAACGGAAAATACCGATAAACAGCTCAGCAACGCTACACTTCAGCAAGTGATAGATTATGCCCTAAATAACAGACCCGGAGTGAAGCAATCTCTAATCGATGAAGAGATTGGAGAACGCGACATCAAGTCTGCACTTTCAGGATGGTTCCCCCAAATTAGTGCCAATGCAAATTATAACAATAACCTTAAACAACAGGTTAATGCACTTACTACAAACGGAGAAACCAATTATATTACTTTTGGTACAAAACAGACTTCTGGCCTTACTTTACAAGCCGATCAGCAATTTCTAAATGCAGGTCTTATTCAGGCTTCAAAAGCGTCTAAATATTACAGACAACAGTACAAGCAAAGCACAGAAAACACCAAAATAAATACGGTTGTTGATGTCAGTAAAGCATACTTTGATATCCTTACCAGTGGAGAGCAGCTCAACATTATTAATGAAAACATTGCTCGCTTAGAAAAGCAATTGAAAGATGCTTCAGCTCAGTACGAACAAGGTTTAGTAGATAAAACTGATTTTCAACGTGCGCAGATTAGTTTAAGCAACTCTAAAGCAGATAAAAAAAGAACGGAAGAGCTACTTAAATATAAATATGCTTACCTGAAGGAAATCATTGGCTACGGTACGGATAAAGACTTTAGTCTTAACTTAAAGTCCGACAGTATGGAACAAGGTATCCTGTTAGATACCAATGCCAAACAAGCTTATGAGAACAGAATTGAATATCGCTTGCTACAAACTCAGAAGCAATTACAACATTTAAACACCAGTTACAATAAATGGAGCTTTCTGCCATCTATTTCTGGTTTTATAAACTATAGCTCAAATTATTTAAATAATGATTTTAGCAAACTATATGATAAATCCTTTCCAAGTTCTGTATTTGGGTTAAAACTTAGTGTTCCAATTTTCCAGGGAACAAAAAGAATCCAAGAACTCAAAAAATCCCAATTACAGGAAAAAAGAATTGACCTCGACCTGTTAAATGCAAAAAGCAGTATCAATACGCAATATGAGCAGGCTATGGCTACTTATAAAGCAAATTTGAATGATTGGAAAACAGCAAAATCAAACGTTGACATTTCCAGACAGGTCTACAACACCATTAAACTTCAATATGATGAAGGCATTAAAACCTATCTGGATCTGATGACATCTGAAACAGACTTGCGCACTGCCCAACTCAATTATTTAAACTCATTATACAGTCTGCTTTCTTCGAAACTAGACGTACAACAGGCATTAGGAACTATCATAGTAAATTAATAAGAACTCAAATGAATACTACGAACTACATAAAACTCGGCATCGTAATACTTGGAACTGTTACATTAGCCTCTTGTGGTGGCGATAAAAAAGCTGCCATGCAGCAAGGTCCACCTCCCCCAACACAGGTAACTACAGCCACCGTAACAGATCAGGAAGTAATCACTACTGACTCTTATCCGGGAGTGGTAGTTGCTTTAAACGAAGTTGAACTACGTCCACAGGTTGGCGGTTACATCACTGCTATCTATGTAAAGGATGGACAGAAAGTAACTAAAGGCCAAAAGCTTTATGAAATTGACCGCACAAAATATATTGCAGCACACACTGCTGCTAAAGCAAGCGTTGCTGTTGCCAAAGCTAACCGCGATAAAGCAAAAAAGGATGCAGACCGTTATACCAGACTTGCAGAGCAGGATGCTGTTGCTAAACAACGCGTTGATTATGCTTTAACCGACCTGGCAAATGCAGAATCGCAGGTTGCCTCAGCACAAGCGCAATTATCATCAGCTGCCAACGATTTACAACGTTCAATCATTGTATCGCCATTAACAGGTACAATAGGTATCTCTCAGGTTAAATTGGGCGCTTTAGCCTCACCGGGTACAACTTTACTAAATACGGTTTCGAGCAATAATCCAATAGCAGTAGACATTGCTGTTAATCAAGCGGAGATCCCTCGTTTTATGCGTTTACAAAAAAACGGATCAGCGGTAAAAGATTCACTTTTCAATGTTCAATTACAGGATGGCAGCATCTATAAAGGTCAAGGCCATATTACTGCTATCGATCGTGCAGTTGATCCTCAAACCGGAACAATAAAAGTAAGGATCAGCTATCCAAATCCTGATGGAAGACTTCTTGCAGGTATGACAGTAAATTTAAAAGCACTAAACAAATCTTCAGAGCATCAACTGGTAATTCCATACAAAGCTGTTATAGAGCAACTGGGTGAGTTTAACGTATTCGTTGTAGGCGACAGTAGTAAAGCTGAACCACGCATCATTAAGCTAGGTAAACAGTTTAACACAAGCGTGGTGGTAAAAAGTGGACTAAAACAAGGGGAAGTAATTGTTGTAGACGGGGTACAAAATGTAAAACCAGGTGCTGTAGTTACCGATGCTCCGGCAGATGCAGCTCCGGGAGCACAACCAGCAGCAGGCGCAGTTAAAAAATAGATTTTAAGAATTCAGAGATATGATATCAGAAGTATTTATAAAGCGACCCATCACGTCTATCGTGATTTCCCTTTTGATTGTTCTGATTGGTACCATTGTGATCACCACATTACCGATCAGTCAATACCCAAATATAGCGCCTCCAACGGTTACTGTAAGTGGCACTTATACAGGTGCAGATGCGCAAACTGTAGAACAAACTGTAACTACACCAATAGAAAGCCAGATAAACGGTACTCCTGGCATGAAATACCTATCGTCCAACAGTACTTCGGATGGCCGTTCATCAATAACCGTTACTTTTGATGTTGGGACAAATATAGATGTTGCCGCCCTCGATGTTCAAAACAGGGTAGGTATCGCAGAACCATCTTTACCAGAGGCTGTAAGGCGTTTGGGTGTTACCACTAAAAAAGCGAATAATGATATTTTGATGGTACTTGGACTTTACTCTCCAAATGGCACTTACGATCAGAAATTCATTTCGAACTATGTAAACTTATACGTAAAAGATGCCATACTAAGGATTAAAGGTGTTGGAGATGTCCAGGCATTTGGTCAGCCCTTTAGTATGCGTATCTGGTTAGATGCAAGTAAACTGGCAAGACTAAACCTAACACCGGCAGATGTTTCGGCTGCAATTGCAGAACAGAACTCAAGAATTCCGGGCGGTACTGTAGGTGGGCCTCCTCAAAATAGCAATCAAACTTTCGAATTCTCGGTGATCCTTGATGGTGATCTGAGTACCGAAGAACAGTTTAGAGAAATAGTAGTAAAAACTGGAGCAGATGGCTCCGCAGTTTACTTAAGAGATGTAGCTAGAGTAGAACTTGGAGAGTTTGCTTATTCAACCAATTCAAAGATTAATGGTAAAGTTTCATCTATGATGGCCATCAACCAGACTCCTGGTGGTAACGCTGTGCAAACAGCAGATGGAATTGAAAAAGCCATGGAAGAGCTAAAAAAATCCTTCCCTAAAGATTTGGATTATGTAGTGGCTTACGAAACAGTATCCATTGTAAAAGTTTCCATAAACGAGGTTGTCCATACCCTTGTAGAGGCACTTATACTGGTAACCCTGGTAGTATTTTTCTTCCTGCAAAGCTGGAGAGCAACGTTGATCCCAATTCTGGCGATCCCGGTATCCATCATTGGTACATTCATCTTCTTTACCCTATTCGGATTCACGATCAACACGCTTACCATGTTTGGTTTTGTATTGGCCATTGGTATTGTGGTGGATGATGCAATTGTAGTGGTAGAGGCCGTGCAGCATTATATGGATCACGACGGACTTTCGGCACCTGATGCAACACGCAGGGCGATGAAAGACATCACTGCTCCCGTAATTGCGATTGCCTTAATACTTGCTGCTGTGTTTATTCCGGTAGGATTTATACCCGGTATGGTTGGACTCTTGTATCAACAATTTGCCATTACCATTGCGGTTTCAGTGTTAATCTCGGCATTTATTGCGCTGTCATTAACACCGGCATTGTGTTCATTGTTGCTTACACCAATGAACCTGAACAAAGATTCAAGAGGATTAAACAAGTTCTTCTTTAAATTTAACATCTGGTTTGCGGGTGTAACCAGCAGATATTCAAACGGAGTAAAATGGTGTTTAAAAAAGGCGCCTTTAATGGTGGTCGTCCTAATCTGTCTTTATGTAGGAACCGTTGGCCTGTTTGCTAAGAAACCATCAGGCTTTATACCTAATGAAGATGCGGGAGTATTCTTGATGGGCGTTACTTTACCTGAAGGAGCTTCGGCTGCACGTACCGATGCAGTAATTAAAAGGATTACGGAAACCATTCTGAAAAAATACCCTGAAGTAAAAAATGTAACCTCAATTGGTGGTATCAACATCCTGAACAGATCATTCAAATCTAACGCGGCCACATTCTTTGTGCAGTTAAAAGATTGGGACGACAGGCCGGGCGATGTAGCGACAACCATTGCCAACATTTCTCAGGAATTTAGAGGTGATAAGGAAGGAAGTGTAATTGCTGTTGCTCCACCTCCCATTCCAGGATTGGGTATTAGTGGTGGTTTCTCTCTACAAATTCAGGAAAAACAAACCGGAGATATAAAGGTATTTGAGGCCAATGTAGGAAAGTTCCTTATGGCAGCCAACCAGCGGCCCGAAATTGCGATGGCTTATACCTTGTTTAACGCCAGAACTCCAAATTACCAAGTCCACGTTGATCGTGATCAGGCTAAAAAAATGGGCGTTTCAATAGGCACAGTTTACAGCACCATTTCTGCATATCTTGGAAGTAGCTATGTAAACGATTTTACCAAATACGGACGAAACTTTCGTGTGGTAACTCAGGCGGACACTAATTTTAGAAAAGGCATTGAGAATCTGAACAGTCTGTATGTTAAAAACGCATCAGGCACCTCAGTTCCATTAAGTTCAATAGTTAGTTATAATGTAGTAGAGAAAGCTTCCATTATTAACCACTTTAACCTTTTCAGATCTATCGAAGTAACAGGATCTGCAAAACCTGGCTTTAGTTCTGGGGATGCCCTTAAAGCAATGGAAGAAGTGGCGGAACAAACCTTGCCGGCAAATTATTCTTATAATTTCTCGGGCATAAGTTTGGAAGAAAAAGAAGCAGGTAATAGTACTACATTAATCTTTGCCCTGATTATTGTCTTTGTATTCTTACTATTAGCCTCTTTGTATGAAAGTTGGTCTGTTCCATTCTCAATCCTCTTTGCTGTACCACTTGGTTTGTTTGGAGCGATTCTGGCACTTACATTTTTGCCAAAACTCGACAATAACATTTACGCCCAGGTAGGTTTAATTACGCTGATTGGTCTTTCTGCAAAAAATGCGATTCTGATTGTCGAATTTGCTAAAGAACGTGTGGATTGGGGGATGGAGCTTATTGCAGCAACTATTGAAGCTGTAAAACTTCGTTTGCGTCCGATTATCATGACATCACTGGCCTTCATATTAGGTGTAATTCCGTTGATTCTATCTCATGGTGCAGGTGCTGTATCTAGGATGACTATCGGCTGGACGGTTGCTGCAGGTATGCTATCGGCAACCATCCTTGCCATATTTATTGTTCCGGTACTATTTGTATTGATAACCCGATTTGCTTATGGTAAAAAGAAACTTGCCGAATTGCAGGCTTCTTACAAACCAGAAGATCACAAAAATACTTTACATGCTGACTAAACGGTAAAGAGTAAAGTTTAAACACAGAAAAAGCTGACCCAAGGGTTGGCTTTTTCTGTTATTTTATTACATTACCTATCTGTTTATTCAGCAGCCTAATGGTTTAGTTTTATTATGCAAAAATCAACTCTATTAAAAACCTTACTTAGCATTGCTAGTTTCACATTTGCATCGCTGCAATATGTATCTGCCCAGCAAAAGCCCAACATCATATTTGTGTTAACAGATGACATGGGTTATGCCGATTTAGGTTGCTATGGCAATCCGGTTATTGAAACTCCTTTTCTGGATCAAATGGCAGCCAAAGGCGTTAAAGCAACTAATTTTGCTTTGGCTTCTCCAACATGCTCGCCATCTCGTGCAGCTTTTTTAACGGGGCGCTACCCTACCAGATACAATATCCCTGCTCCTTTGTCGCCCGGCGATAAACAAGGCTTGCCTGCCTCTGAACTTACACTTGCACTGATTTTAAAAACTGGCGGATATAAAACCAACATGATTGGCAAATGGCATTTGGGCGATAAAAAAGTCAACCTACCAATGGAACATGGATTTGATAACTATTATGGATTATTATATAGCCACGATTACCGCAGCCCTTATGTAAAAACAGACACAACCATTAAGCTATATCGGAATTACAAACCTGAAGTTTACCAACCTGCCGATAGCTCCTTAACTTCATTGTACAACAATGAAGCTATAAAATATGTTAAAAAACAAAAAAAGGGAGCTCCTTTCTTTTTATACCTAGCCTACAACATGCCTCATTTGCCGGTATATTTTGCTGCTCATAAAAAGAACAGTGATTTAAAACATGGCGGTGAACTTGGTTATGTTATTAACGAGATGGACAGAGGTTTAAGTCAAATTTGGAAAACTTTAGAGCAACAGGGCCTTGCCGAAAATACCATTTTCATCTTTACCAGCGATAATGGTCCCTGGACTAATTATCCGGAAAGAATGGCCGGAGATGGTAAAACCCGTCAAAACCATGCTGGGTTTTCCGGAGTATTCCGCGGCAGCAAAGCAACTACCTATGAAGGCGGTACAAGGGTTCCATTTATTTTGTATTGGAAAGGACACACACAAGCACAGGTCCAGAAACAGCTTTTTACCAGTGTGGATCTATTGCCTACCCTTGCCGAATGGAGCGGTACTAAGCTACCTGCCAACCTTAAACTTGATGGAGAATCTGTAGCTCCATTATTCACCAAAAAGAATGTGGTAATTCAGCATCAACCGGTATACTATGTACATTATGGTGTTCCGGAAGTAGCACGAGTTGGAGATTGGAAACTTAGAAGAACCAAAGAAAGTGGAATAGAACTTTTCAATCTGGCCGAGGATCCTGCAGAAAGGGTTAATTTAAACGATGACTATCCTGAGGAAGCTAAAAAGCTATTGAAAATACTAGATAATTACCCTAACAAGTAAAGTTTTTGATGCTCAATTGTACATTGAGCAGGCCTTACCAGAGGGATTGCTTCGGCTGTGGCCCTGGCAAACCCCCTGGTAACCCTAGCTAATTTTAAAGTGAATTTAACTTCTCGCTAAGCAGTCTTGTTACTTCGTTGAAGTAACGTTTACGGCCATAGCCCATTACCCAACGGATACCTCCAACGGCATTAGTAATAAAAACTTCCTCAGCTTCTTTTAATACTTCTGGGTTTATTTGGGCTTGTATTAATGGAATTTCATTGGCCTTAGCAATATTCATTACCACATTTCTCATTACCCCTGCAATGCAGCCTTCTGATAATGCCGGGGTATAAATCTGTTTATTATAAACGACAAAAACATTGGAACTAATGCTTTCACATAAAAAACCATTTTGGTTTAAAATAAAAGCCTCATCGAGATTGTATTGTTTTTTATATAAGCCTGCCATTACATAAACCAAAGAATTACAGGTTTTATAATTCGAAAGCTTATCAACAGACTTGGTTAGTTCATCAAAAACATCAACAATTAATCCTTTTTTATTAAGTTCATAAGAGTTTTCAGTTAATGGTGATGCTTCTAATACATATCCTGATTTGTTACTATTTGGCGTGTACAACCCATCGCCTGCACGGTACACCGACAGCCTGAACCTAACGTTATCTTTAAGCTTATTCTTTTTACAAAGTTCAGCTGTTTTTTGTTTGAGAAAATATTCGTCAAGCAAATTCCCCCCTTCAATTTTAAGCGCTTTCATTCCGGCACTTAGCCTATCCGCATGCAATTCGGCAAATTTAAGCTTGCCGTTATTCATTCGCATAGATTCAAACAAACCGTCGCCATACCTAAACCCGCGATTATCGGCTGTTAAAATTGGATGATTTTTTAATATAAATTCGTCGTTATGTAAAATGTATTCTTGCTGCATTTATTGAGGCTGTACGATATAGTTTCTCCATTTATTTAGGGCTGTATCGAAATCGGTTGGCAAAGGTGCTTCAAATTCCATATACTTTTTAGTAGTTGGATGAATAAAACCTAAAGTTTGTGCATGTAATGCCTGACGCGGTAAAATATTGAAACTGTTTTGTACAAACTGCTTATACTTGTTAAAAGTAGTCCCTTTCAATATTTTATCGCCACCATAGTTTGCATCATTAAATAATGGATGCCCTATATGTTGCATGTGTGCTCTGATTTGATGTGTTCTTCCCGTTTCAAGCTGACAACTGATTAATGTTACATATCCTAAACGTTCTAAAACGCTATAATGTGTTACAGACCACTTGCCTTTTTCTTCATCATCGTAAACATCCATCACAATTCTATTTTTAACACTGCGACCAATATAGCCAGTAACTGTGCCATCTTGCTCTATATCGCCCCAGGCTAATGCCACATATTTACGGGTGATAGTGTGATCATAAAATTGTTTTGCAAGCTTGGTCATCGTTATCTCGTTCTTGCTAATCAATAGCAAACCGGATGTATCTTTATCGATACGGTGTACCAAACCAGGTCGACCTTCATTTCCCGGCAATTGCGGCAGTTGTTCAAAGTGAAAAGCAAGGGCATTTACAAGTGTACCGGTATAGTTGTTATATCCGGGATGCACTACCATACCTGCAGGTTTATTTACCACTAAAAGATCGGCATCTTCATAAACGATATTTAAAGGGATATCTTCAGGATAAACTTCTGTATCTCTTGGTGGATGCGGAAACACAATTGATATTTCATCCGCCGGCTTTACCTTGTAACTTGGCTTTATTGTTTTTTGATTAACCAGAACATTTCCGGCATCTATTGCATTTTGAATACGATTTCGTGAGGCATTTTCAACCCTATGCATCAAAAACTTATCAATGCGCAATAAAGACTGTCCTTTATCAACAACAATATTCAAATGTTCATACAGATCCTGCTCTTCTAATTCTGGCTCGCTATTGTTGTTTTCCATTAAAATTGTGTTTAATTTCTATTAATTAATCATTAAAAGCACATTCAGTACCCCGTTATTATTACATTCCGGGGTACTGGCGATTTCGTTCTGCAAAACTAATCTTTAGCAACAATATATTTAGAAAAGAAATTGGCCTATTATTTGTTCCAAGCTTGATTCACACCAAATGAACACGCTTATGAAAAACTTTACTCAGAACTTAAAAGTAATTCTTAACTTTTTTCCCTATTTAATCAAAAAGATCTATTTCAAGCATTAATTAACAATGCTTAAATAAAGGGTTTTTATATTTGTACTATGTTTACAGATATTTATAGCCCTATACATCAATTAAAACACGCTACCAGAAACCATATTTTGGTAAAAAGAGATGATTTAATTGACCCCTATATTTCTGGAAATAAATGGCGTAAACTCAAATACATCCTAAAAGAAGTCCAGAAAAAGGATAAAAATCACATCGTTACTTTCGGTGGTGCATATTCTAATCACCTGGTAGCAACGGCATCGGCATGTGCCAGAGCGAGCCTAAAAAGTACAGCATTTGTGCGTGGCGAAGCAGTGAACAATGAAATGCTTTTACTTTGTAAACTGTTTGGGATGAATTTAATTTTTACCGACAGGGAGAGTTACAAAAACAAAGCATTACTATTTGAAACCCATTTCGGAACCGATCCACAGGCTCATTTTGTGGATGAAGGTGGCGCCGGAGCTGAAGCCGTAAGAGGTTGTGCAGAGATCATAGCTGAACTGCCGCCAGACATGGATCACTTATTTTGTGCTGCCGGAACCGGAACAACCGCAGCAGGGTTATTAAAAGGCATTCATCAGCGTAAGCTAAAAACTCAACTTCATGTTGTACCCGTTTTAAAAGGCGGCGATTTCATTGCTGATGAAATTTACAAGCATACCGGAAACGTTGATCAACTGGTGATGCATACGGATTATCATTTTGGCGGATATGCCAAAACCCCGCCCACTTTAATCGAATACATTAAAAATTTTGTTGCTACCGAGGGAATGCTGATCGATCCAGTATATACTTCGAAAATGTTCTTTGCCATTGATGACTTGGTTGCAAATAACTACTTTAAAAAGGAAGAAAAAATAATCGCCCTTCATACCGGTGGTTTGCTTGGGATTTGGGGTGTGAAAGACAAATTTATCTATTAGTATTTGCTAATGACCTTTAAGATAGAATTTTAAAAATTTAAGTCGCTCACTAACTTTAGTAATCCAAAGTCTGGCCATTAATTCGTGACCAAATACTGTTGGATGAATTCCATCCCAGAGCCAATAATCGGCAGGCATCTTTTTAATAGCATGATCAAAAACCGGCTTATAGTCAACTACTAATGCATCAAATTCTTTTGCAAGTTTTAAAATAATGGCTCCTCTTTTAGAGACATCTGAATCATAAAACTCCCAATCTTTTATAATATTACCTACAGGATAAACAAAAGGAATTCCCAATACTAAAATCATTTTCGGATTAATTACCCTTGATCTTTTGAGTAGTTGTCTGTAAGTTTCTTCAAATTCCTGAAAATTACTGTTCTTATCCTGGCTATTTAGTGCCGCATTAGCATCATTTATTCCAACCAGAATACTCAATACATCTGGCTTAAGGACCAATGTATCTACCTGCCACCTCCCCGAAAGGTCGGAAACTTTGTTTCCGCTTACACCTCTGTTAAAAAAGGTGAATCCCTGATCAGGAAAATCGGCTCCAATCCTACTGGAAATGGAAAATGTATATCCGTGCCCCATGATATGATTAGGATCCATACTGCGCCCTCTATTTCCGTCAGTAATTGAATCTCCCTGAAACAAAAACACCAGATTCTTTTCTCTAGAAAGAGGCTCTTTTTGTATAATAGTATCGGCAGATAATACAACTTCTGGCAAGCATACTGCAGCTCCTCCTAATACAAAGCTATTCCTGATAAAATTCCTTCTTGACGTATCCTTTTTTTCCATGTACAGATTACTGTTTATTCTTATGTATTTATCAATGTCCAATATACAATTCTAACATCTATTTGCCGTGAGTTTAAGAAATCAATGCCTAACAATCATTTAAGCTTGTAAACTAAGCACCTTATGAAAAAAATACAAAAAAAATTTGCGTAGTCAAATAACTACACGTATATTAGTAGTCAAATAGCTACATAATGAATTTAAGACGAGATGTATTTCAAGCCATAGCTGACCCAACAAGAAGAGCCATACTGTTACTGGTTGCTTCCCAAGCAATGACTGCAGGGGCCATAGCTGCAAATTTTGACACGGCAAGACCTACAGTTTCAAAGCACTTGCAAATACTTACTGAATGCGAATTGCTTAAACAAGATCAAAACGGAAGAGAAATTTTCTATCACCTAAATCCTAAAAAGATGAAAGAAATAGCAGACTATATTGAGCCATTCCGAGAAATGTGGGATGACAGGTTTAATAAATTAGAAGATATCATGAAAAACTATAAACTCAAAAAATAAGATGATATGGAACGGAAAACAAAAATCCATGCTGAAGACGGCAAACAGGAAATAGCAATAACAAGGGAATTTGATTTGCCATTGGAATTACTTTTTAAAGCTTATGAAGAGGCCGAAATTGTAGAACAATGGATGGGAACTAAAGTACTGAAACTTGAAAATAAAAAATATGGTGGTTACCAATTTGAAACAAGCGATCCTAAAGGAAATGTGGTATTTCAGGCCAATGGGGTAATCCATGAGTTTGTGCCAAACCAGAAAATCACACGGACATTTGAAATGGAGAATACCCCATTTGCAGTTCAACTTGAGTTTTTAGAATTCGAAAAACTCACTGACAACACCAGTAAACTCTATATACACATCGTTTATAAATCGGTAGAGTTGAGAGATCAAATACTGAAGCTACCTTTTGCACAAGGCATTAACATGGCTCATAACCGACTACAAGACATCGTTAACAAATTAAAATAACTCATTATGGCAAAGAGAGATAAAATTATTTATTGGATTGCTACAATCTGGCTTGCTTTAGGAATGGCATCGACCGGAATAGTACAATTATTGAAAATGAAGGAAGAAACAAATATGATGGTCAATTTGGGTTATCCTGCATATCTTCTGACGATATTGGGCATTTGGAAAATATTGGGAGTTGTCGCTGTACTTATCCCCAAGTTTCCTTTACTAAAGGAATGGGCTTATGCCGGCTTTTTCTTTGCCATGTCTGGAGCCGCATTTTCCCACTTAGCAATTGGTGATGGCGCAAAAGAATTTTTTGGTCCAATATTATTACTAGTCCTGACTTTTGTATCTTGGTATTTTAGACCTGCGGATAAAAAAGTCGCTTCGGCTAATCTTTAAAATAAAGACAACATGAGTAGCAATAAAAAAGAGTTATCAACAGAACAACGTGAAGAACTGCTTAAAACGTTGAAAGAACGTTTCGAGAAAAATATGAGCCGCCATAAAGATCTTGAATGGGGTAAAGTACAAGCAAAGTTGGAAGCTAATCCTGAAAAACTCTGGTCGCTCGACGACATGGAAGTAACAGGTGGTGAACCTGATGTTGTTGGCTATGATAAAGAAACAGACAAATATATATTTTTTGATTGCTCAGCAGAAAGCCCTAAGGGTCGCAGAAGTCTTTGTTACGATCGCCAAGCCTGGGAATCAAGAAAAGAACATAAACCAGAAAACAGTGCACTTGATGTGGCTGCGGCTATGGGCATTGAAATTTTAACGGAAGAACAATATCGGGAGCTACAGCAATTTGGAAAATTTGACACAAAAACATCCAGCTGGGTAAAAACACCAGCTGACATCAGGAAACTCGGTGGCGCTATCTTTTGCGATTACCGCTATGGCACTGTTTTTATGTATCACAACGGCGCTGAATCTTATTACGCAGCAAGGGCGTTCCGTGGATCATTAAAGATTTAAATATTGCCAAGACAGCTAAACTATAACAGAGCATAAAATGAATCCTAAGGTTAATTTTTATTTTAGCGAAGCCGAAAAGTGGCAAGAAGAAATAGAGCGTTTGAGAATGATCGTTCTCGACTGTGGACTTACTGAAGAGTTGAAATGGGGTACTCCTTGTTACATGTTTGAAAAAAGCAACATAGTTTTAATACATGTGTTTAAAGAATACTGTGCGCTTTTGTTTTTCAAAGGCGCTCTATTAAGCAATTCCGATGGCGTTTTAATCCAACAATCAGAGAATGTACAATCGGCACGCCAGATTCGCTTTACCAATATTCGAGAAATAATTGAGCTGCAAGATATTTTGAAAGCCCATATTTATGAAGCTATAGAAGTGGAAAAAGCCGGTTTGAAAGTGGAGTTTAAAAAGCCCTCAGAATTTGTCGTTGCTCAGGAATTTCAACATAAACTAGATCATATCCCCACTTTGAAAACCGCTTTCGAGGCACTAACACCGGGACGACAAAGGGCATACCTTCTTCATTTTTCCGCTCCCAAACAATCTAAAACCCGCGAGTCGAGGGTTGAAAAATGTATTCCACAGATTCTAAGCGGCCTGGGATTAAACGACTTTACAAGTTAAAAAGCCATTTTAGCACTACACCAGATCTATTGTAAAATTTATAATACTGTTGCTTATTATCAATCCAAGAATCCCATAAAATACGTATATTGTATGTATGAAAAAGGAGCTCTCGCATTTATATAGGGTAGCGTTCTGAACTCCATTCACCGTTTTTTGTTTACGACCTCTATTTCTTACATTTAAAAATTAGATTATGTTCACAAATAATTTTCGATTGGTTTACGGTGAATGTAGATCAAAAAAGCCTCCCCATCTAGAAGAATATAAGGTGCTTAATGGTTACCAAGTTTATTATTCAAAATTTAGCAATTTGATATTTGTTATTTACGATCATGTAAATGGCCTGTATTGTATACTGGAACACAATGGGAATTCAGTCAATTTAGATGAAGACATCGAGGCAAACCTTAAGGTAATATTCCCCGTTCTAAAGGATTAAAAAGTTTTTCACTCCTCCTTTTACACTTATCGTTTTCGGTAATTGGTTCAAAAACTAGGTTTAAA
>Ga0065714_10064564_pt1 | contig 35417 bp, 63 predicted proteins | sample MisRhiReplicate2_FD_59101 | JGI IMG/M metagenome (GOLD analysis project Ga0065714, IMG submission 59101) | Miscanthus rhizosphere microbial communities from Kellogg Biological Station, MSU, sample Rhizosphere Soil Replicate 2: eDNA_1 v2... | ecosystem: Host-associated > Plants > Roots >... | reverse complement strand
CCCCGCCGATTGCCAGGGCCAGGCCCGCGCCGCCGCCGCCGTTCGGGTTCGCGTCTTTCCAGGCCGTGCCGTTGTCGTAGTAGAGCCGGTCGACGGTCTCGTCCCAGTAGAACCGCCCCCGCTTGCCCGCCGCTGGCCGGGCGCCGGTAATGCCCTGACTGAACATTGCGGCGTTGTTTTCGAGCGAGTCGATCATCGCATTGAACTCGGCGCGGTTCGGGTGCGGGTCGCCGCCGCTGCCGTACTGCTTCAGCAGGAAACGTAGGGTCGGGGTGATAGCCATGCCCCCAGCTTCAAGGCCGGGGGCGGGCGTGTGTGGGACGGGGCCAGTGTCTAGCCGGGTGCGAGCACGACCAGGTCATCGCGTCGGCCTTCGATCGCCGCGACCAGCACGCGGGCGCCGGGGGTCATGTCCGCGACGACGCACGGCATGCGCACGGCCTGATCGCCGTAGAGGGACGGCACGAGGGCGGCGACGGTGCCGTCGCCGTAGGTCTCGACGATGCTGCCGCGCCATATCGAGGGGATCGCGCCGCGGCCCGAAGTTGAGACCGGCTTCGACTTCATCGCCTGCGCGAGGGCGCCCATCAGGCGCCGCCGAGCAGCTGCACGCCGGGCACGGTGAATGCTTCACGGTAGCGGCCATACTCGGGGGCGATGACGACCGACAGGCCCGCCCCGCGGGACTCGATGACCCTGCCGCGCCCGACGGTCAGCCCGAGCCTGCCGTCGACCGTGCGCACGACCAGCCCGCGCACCTTCAGGTCGATAGGTGTTGCGGCGTTGCGTGCAGCCAGGAATAGGCGAAGGTGGTCGTCGCTGCGCGGGATCTCGACGCCGTGCACGGCTGCGGCCTGCGCCAGCGGCTCGGCGAGTTCGAGGCGCGGGCCGACCGTTGCGGCGATCATCTTGTCGGCGTCGGCCCCGGTCGGCACCAGCGAGTCGGCCATGTGCAGCACGCGGGACACGATCAGCCCTGCCCATATCGTCATATCAGACTGCTTTCTTTGGTCGAAGGTAGCCTTGCAGGCCGGTCTTCTGAAGGGTGTCGACGTGTGTCGCGCCGGGGTTCTGCGTGAGCACCTTCAGCGATCCGCCATTGTCGGCGATGACGATCGCGACATGCCCGAAGCCGCCGCCGTAGAACGTGCCCCAGCAGGCAATGTCGCCCTTCTGCGCCGCAGCACCAGACCCGACCTGCGCGAAGGCCCCGGATGCGGCCCCGTTCGCAAACCATTGGTTGCCGTTGCCGTTCACGCTGACGCCGAAGACTTCCTTCGCGTAACGCATGGTCAGGTCGACGCACTGCGCACCGAAGGACCCGTCGGCGTCGATCGCCACACCGTTATATTTCGACATGAAGCGGTCAAAGGCCCCGGCGACGCCCGCCGTTGCCGCGCCCCCGCCCTGCGGCGCCCCCGTCGTGCCGCTAGATCCGGTCTCGCTGCGGGGCGGCTCAACCTTCGGGTCGATGGGTCTCTGAAGGGTCAGTGTGACCTCTCCTGCGACGTGCAGCGGGAAGTCGACGCCGCGGATAATCCAAGTGCCGCCCATCGCGCCGACTGCCCTGCCGGTGAGCACAACGGCGTCGCCGGGCCGGGCCTGATCCGCGTCGGGGCTGACTAGTCGCACGGTCATCGACTCGCGCAGTTCGGCGCCGGGATTGTCGGCGTACTTCGGCATGCCCGTCATGCCTTCGGAATAGTCGCGGTAGTTGTCCCAGCGCAGCGGCCAGGTGCGCCGCGGCCAGACCGCTTGCACCAGGTAGGACGGCTTCGCGAAGATCAGCGTCGACCCGTATTCGAACAGCCAGACGCCCGATTCTTTCGCCTGCTGTGTCAGTACGTCCCAGGTCGATTCGGCCTGCTGCCCGTCTTCGGGGGCGGTGCGGGCGATCGTCTTCGTGCCGAGGCCGGGCTGCACGATATGGGACATGCCGACCGACTCGGCGACGCTGATGACCCAAGACGTCAGGGGGGTGTCGCCCCAGGATTGCGCGCCGGTCTGCCCGCGCAGGGCGGTGACGAACTTCGAGGGCGCGTTGATCTTCACGATCGGCCCCGCCTTGCCGGTGTCGAGCGTCAGTCCGTCGCAGGTCATGAACCAGTCGCCGTAGCGAACCGACGCGCCGGGGGCGAACAGCTTCGAGTTGAACAGCTGCAAGTCGAGGGTGTCCTGAAACGTGAAACCCATTTCGGTTACTTTGTCGATCGCGACCGATAGTGACGCCCCGACGCATAGGTCGGTGAGCGTCGACGAGATGTTCGTGCCCGAGACGGTTACGGCCTTCAGGCGCGCCCCGTCGAGTGTCGTGCCCATCAGGCCGGGATCTTGAAGACTTGGCCGGGGAAGATCCAGTGCGGGTTACGGATCTGCGCGGCGTTCAGGTTGAAGATCTCGGGCCAGCGCGGGCCGCTGCCCAGGTAGCGGGCGGCGATATCCCACAGGGTATCGCCGGGCACGACGCGGTGCTGCCTGACCGCGGCGGGCGCAGGCGCCGGGGGTGGCGGGGACGGGATGACGCGCACGATGTTCGCGGTCACGTCGACGGCTTCTTCGAGGGACCAGGACAGCGAGACCCGAGAGGCCCGGTTGTCGCTGGCGCGCTGCTGCGTCGAGACGGGCAGGCTCTTAATGTTCCACCAGACGCCTTGTTCGTACTCGGTCGAGCCGCCGACGAACCTGACCCGCTTGCCTTCTTTCGCGAGCCGGGTCAGGGGGGCGACGACGTGCTCGATCGACTGCTTGTAATCGAGCGAGCCGATCGTGTGCGTGAAGGCGAGGGTCTTCAGCCCGTCGCCTATGTTGCGGGTGATCGACTTCATGCCTTCGCGCTCGATGCTGCCGAACCGGGCGACTTCGCCGAACTCGAACTGTGACGGTGACGAGTAGAGGCTGTACCGCTTGCCGTCGTCGGTCGTGACGGCCATTGTTTGCGGCGTCTCGGCGCGGGCGATTAGTACCCTGACCATCAGTAGCCCCTTCGGTTGTGCTCGGCGAGGATTTCTTCAAATGCTTCTTCGACCGCGGCCCGCAGCGCGGCGGTGTCGACGCTTCCGTCGGCCCCTGCTGCGACTTGAATCGTGACGGGGGCGCTGATGGTCACGCCGCCCCCGCGGCTGGCGCTGGCGGCGCTGTAGCCGCTCGCCAGGGACGGTCCAGAACCGGCAGGCCTGCCGCCTGACGCTTCGGCGTTCGCGGCCATGATGTTGGCCGGGCCGATCGCCTTCGTTAGTTCGGGCACGAGCACCGATTCGCCGGGGGACAGGCGGGCGAGGATCGAGTCGTGACCGGGGGCGTAGCCGCCGAGCACGCCGCCGCCAGCGAAGTGCACGCCGTCGCCTGCATAGACGCCGCCGCCCGAGTTCTGCGGCATGACGCCCTGCCCGTTGCCGTCCTTCTTGATGCCGAGCCAGTCCTGAATGCCGCCGAGCGGGTTATTCACGAACTCGCCGATCTTCCCGAGCACGTCGCCGATCGCCTTAGCGACGGCGTCGAAGGCGCCCTTGATCCCGTCGATTACGGGCTGAAGCTTGTCGCCGACGAAGGTCATGAAGGTCTGGAAATTCTTGATCATGTCGTCGATAAAGGACTTCACGCCGTTTATGGCGCCGCCGATAGTGACGCTGAACCAGTCGCCGACGGCCTGCGCGGCGGGCATCAGCGTGTTGTTCCACCAGTCGGTGAGCGTGGTGAAGGCCCCGACGATCAGGTCGATATAGGGCTTGATCAGGGTCTCGTAGATCCACGTCATAACCGAGCCGATGAAGTCGCCCACTGCCTGAAGGCCGGGGATTAGGGTCAGGTTCCAGAAGTCGACGACCGAACGGAACGCGGAGACGATAAAGTCGATGACCGGCTTGATCAGGGTGTTGTAGATCCAGTTCATGACTGAGCCGATGAAGTCGCCGACCGCTTGCAAGGCGGGCATGAGGGTCAGGTTCCACCAGTCGACGACGGCGCGGAAGGCGGCGATCCACATGTCGATGTAGGGCTTGATGATGTTGTCATAGACCCAGGCGAAGACGGTCGTGAAGAAGTCGACGAGGTTCTGAAAGCCCTGCACGATGCCGTCGACGACGGGCTTCAGCACGTTGTTCCACAGCCCGCTGAAGACGTCACTGAACCATTGCCCGACGGCCTGAAGGGCGGGCTGCAAGACGCCGTTCCAGAGGTCGACCAGCTTCAGCCAGAGGAACATGATGATCGTTATCGCGTTCCAGACCAGCCGTTGAATCCAGTCGAAGGCGGCGACGAAGGGCGCGGCGAGGGCCTGAAGGAATGGCACCATCGTCGAGTTCCACCAGTCGACGATGTGCCCCCAGGTGTCGACCAGCATGCCGACGAAATCGCGCGCCCAGTTGCCGATATTCGTGAACATATCGCTGAACCACTGCCCGACCGCCTGAATCGCGGGTAGCAGGGTGCCGTTCCACCAGCCGATGACGCCGTTGAAGACGTCAGAAAACCACTGGCCGACGGCCTGAATCGCCGGGAGCAGGGTCGAGTTCCAGAAGTCGACCACGTTGTTCCAGGCGCCGACGATCCAGTCGACGACGACCTTCACGACGTCGCCGATCCAGCGCATAGCCGCGTCGACCCCGTCGCGGAACCATCCGACATTGTTGTAGGCCCACACGAACGCGCCGACCAGCAGGGCGATAATGCCGATGATCCAGCCGACCGGCCCCATCGCGATAAGCCAGGCCGCAGCGATCTTGACTGCCTGAATGGTCGCCTGCGTACCGGCGATAACCCAGCTGGCCGCGGTGACGGCGAGGCCCCATAGCTGCACGTAGGTCGACTTCAGGGCCGCGCCCTGCGACATGGCCCAGGCGAGCTTCTGCTGCCCCGCCGAGACCATTGCTTCGATGCCGAGCCGTATCCAGTGCGGAATAAGTAGGGTGATGATCAGACCGGCGATAATGCCGATCGGTTCGCGGTTGGCCCAGAGGGCTTTTGCTGCGCCTTCGAGACCTGCCGCGAATTTCATGACGGCGTCGCGGGCATCGAACAGGAAAGCGACAAGCGGTGAGTCTTCTTCGACGTTGAATGCTTCGCGGAAGGCGGTGCTGAAGTCGCCCTTCACGAACAGGTCGTAGAGTCCCTGCGCGGCCTTCCCGGTCCATTCGATCGCGTTCCCGAGGCCGTCCGACAGGGCGGTGATCGCGATCGTTGCGGCGGGCTTGATCTTGTCGAGTGCCTTCATGAGGCCCGAGTTGATGGTCGCCTGAAGGTTGCCGAGTGCACCTTCGAAGGTCTTCGTCGACTTCGCTGCTTCGACGGCGATCGGGTCGGTGCCCAGCTGCATCAGCGCGGCATTGAACTCGTCGCTGGTGATCTCACCAGCAGCCATAGCGTCGCGGAAGTTCCCGGTGTAGGCGCCCGCTTTTTCAAGGGCCTTCATGAGGGGGCCAGCGGCGCCGGGGATCGCGTCGGATAGCTGATTCCAGTTTTCCGTAGTCAGCTTGCCAGCGCCCGCGGTCTGCGTCAGGACCATCGCGACCGACTTGAAGGTCTCGGCGTTGCCGCCCGCGACAGCATTCAGGTTACCGGCTGCTTTCGACAGGCCGGTGTAGTCTGCGACGCCGTTCGATGCCAGCTGCGCGATCATGTTCTGAATCGTCGGCAGGTCGTAGATCGTTTGGTCGGCGTAGGCCTTCGCTTCGTCTTTCGCCTTCGTGATCGCGGACGTGTCCAGCCCGGCGAAGGACATGGTCGCCTTGAATTTGTCGGTCGCGTCGCTGGCCGCTGCGGCGTCTTTGATGAAGCCGCCGACCATCTGCGCCCCGAAGTAGGTGGCGACCAGGAGGCCAGCCTTCTTCACGCCGTTGGCGAAGCCGTTGCCCGCCTGCTCGCCCTTTTGCTTCGTGTATTCCGGCAGGCCGTCGAGTGCGCTGGTGATCTTCGATCGCATGCCGGAAAACATGCGGGCGGCGCCGTCGGTTGCCCTGCCAATCGGGCCTGTAATGCCCGAGAAAAGCCGGTTCTGCTTCGAGAGTGAGCCGTCGATCTGCGCCGTCGACTTATCGACCGCGGCGGACTGCCTTTTGGCGCCTTCTTCGACGGTTTTCGTGAAGCCGTCGACCGACTTCTTCGCGGTCGCGAGGGGGGCGCTCATTTGGTCTTTGAGTTCGGCGGTCAGTGTGACCGTTTCGTTAGCCAAGATGCGCCCCCTTCCGTTTGGTTACTTGCGTTTCTGGTCTTCTGCCCGTTTGCGGTCATCGGCCCATAGGACGGCTGCTGCCGCCGTCCTGACCGCCCGGTGGCGGTAGTCGCGTTCGGTGACTACCGCGACCGGGTCGACCCCGATGCGCTCGGCGATCCGTGCCTGCTCGATGAAGCCGGGCTGGTCGACGAGCCATTCGGTCAGGCTTCGGTAGGGTCCAGCGGTTCGAGGTCTTCGCCCCAGCCCGCGGCCTTCAGGACGGCCCCGCCGATGGTGTTCGTCTCGGCGTCGCCCAGGAACTTGCGCACGGCGACGTGCGCGACGCTGCCCTTGCCGAAGGCGTTCACGAAGGTCGACGAGTTCACGACCAGGTCGTCGCCGTCGGAGTCGAGGATCTTCTTCAGCTTGCCGTCGACGTCCTGATAGATCGCGATGTTCTTCTCGAAGATCGCCATAGCGTTGCCTACGCTCATGTCGGCGTCTTCGGCCTTCTTCCGCTTGCCCTGCGCAGCGGAGCGGTAGCGCTTGATATCCGGCTCGCTGATCACGGCGTCGAACTCAAGCACGAAGCCGCCCGGTCGGGACGTGACGGGGAACTTGACCTTGTTCGAGATCTCGGCGCCAGCCAGGCCGAGCAGCTGGTCGAGCGCGCTGTCGCCGAAAGTGGTGGTCTCGGCGGGGGCTGCGGCGTGCATGCCGAGCGATTCGGCGTTCTTCGGCCTGATGGTCAGGTCGTTTTCGGTGCCGCTGATGTCAGGTACTTCGGTTCCAAAAGTCATGATGCTTTCCTGTCTGCCCAGTAGCCGCCCGCGGGTCGGTCGGCCCTATGACCTGATCGTCGCCGGGGTGCAGGCGCGAGTGTGGGACGGCTTCCGTGTTGGCACTGAGCAGGCCGAACGAGAGGGAAACCGCCCCACACTTTTACGCACCCGCCGCTTATCTGCGCCCAACAGGGCGGCGGGGATCTACTGGGATCAGGCCGGGCCGCTGGTCGCGAACTTCAGCTTGATCTCGGCGGCGTCGGAGCTTGCCGCGTCGGTCTCGGGTTCCTGCAAACCGTTCAGCAGGCAGTCGGGGTAGGTCGTCGGGTTGCCGACCTTAGTCCAGTTCGCGTCGGTTGCCTGCTTCGTGATGTTGAAGACGCCGCGACCGAGCAGCTTGCGCAGCTGCGCGACCCACACGTCATCGCGGGAAGGCGCGATCGTGCGCGTCACTTCAATGTCGTCCCACTCGGCGGGACCGGCGAGCAGGTCCGCCCGGTCGCTGCCGCCGTCGTAGTCCTTCGTGACCGAAGCCGAGCCGCCCGCGCCGCTGAACTGGCGCCAGGTGCCGGGGATACCTTCGATGGTCACGAGATACTGCCGCTTAGTGGCCTTCTCTGCTGTGCTCGTCATTGCCGTTTACCTTTCCTTAGACCGTACCGGCAAGCGGCACTTTGATGATTTCGACCTGAATCAGCTGCGCGGTCGGCGAGAGTCGGATGCTCACGGCGACGACGACCTTGTTCTCGGCCTGCGCGGTCAGCGGGTTCAGGGACGTGTCGACGCTGACCTTGTAGCCGGGGTCGAGTTCCTGCCCGTCGACGGTTAGCGGGTAGAAGCCGTTGCGCTTCGCGATCGGGTCGAGCACGCCGACGACGGCTGACTCGATGTAGCTGCGCAGGTGGCCCTTCGCGTCATTCGTTTCGAAGACGAACGGTTCGAGCACGGTCTTCACGGACAGCGTCAGGTTGTTCAGGGCGTCGCGTGCGGTCAGCAGGCCCAGCCCTTCACGGTCGGCGCTGAGGGATGCCCAGCCGTAGAGCCGGACCTTCGAGCCGGTCGTCGCGATGCCGTTTACCAGGGACTCGGCGAGGGTGTTGTTCGTGTCGGTGTCGACCATGACGTTCGTGCCGAGCACCCATCGGGTGCGGGCCAGGTCGCCAGCGGGCACGCGCCAGAAGCCGACGTCGCGGTGAGCGCGGGCGCGCACGGCTGCGACGTAGCCTTCGGGGCTGATGGTGCGGGTCGCGCCGCCGTCGGGAATGATCAGGTGCGGGTAGAAGATCCCGCCATAGGCGCCGTTCGGGTCGGTTGCCAGGCTGTCGGCTGCTGTAGCGGCTTCTGCGGCGGTCGCGGTAGCGGGCAGGGCGAGCAGTGCCACCTTGCCGGTGCGGGCCGCGTGGTCGAGCAGCAGGGCGCCAATCTGGCTAACACTATAGCCCGGCGCTGCCACCGCGCCGCCTTCTGCGCCCGTTCCGGCGTCGAGTGCGGTGATGACGTCGGCTGCGACGACTGCTGCGCGGTCGTCAGTACCGGCGACGAGTGCGGTCGCCGCGAGGGTCTTCGGGTTATCGCCGGGGGCGGCGGTGATCGAGCCGAGCGACGTCACGGTGACGTAGGGGTTCGTCGCGGCCTTCTGCACGAAGTCGGCGGGCGAGGTTAGGCCGAGGTAGGTCGCGACGGCCACGCCGTCACGGCGCAGGGTGACGTCGAAAGTGCTGCCGCTGGTCGCGACCTGCACGGTGAAGTCTGCCGAGTGCGCGCCGGGATCGGACGCTTCGACCTTGACCGTGTTGACGTCCGCGCTGTCCTTCAGGGTTAGCGCGCCCTTCGTGGCGGCTGCGCCGACGACGCGGGACACGACGAGTTCACTGCCGCCTTCTTCGAAGAACATGCGGGCGGTGTCGAACAGGTTGCTCGAATAGGCGGTGCGGTCGCCGAAGGTCGCGATGAACTTCGCGATCGAGTCGACGACGACGGACTTGCCGACCGGGCCGAACTCGGTCAGGCCCGCGACGTGCAGGCGCCCCGACTGCGTGCCAGTGTTGGAGGGACCAGAGCTAAGCTTCGTGGTCACTTGAACGCCGATAGACGTCATGATTCGTTACCTTTCGTCTCGCCGTCTGCGTTAGTCGGCTTGGTTTTCGTGCGCCTGCTGATCAGGCTCGGTTCAGACGGCGCGGCGAGGATGACGCCCCGGTCGATCAGGGTCTTCGTGAAGTCGTCGGTCTCGGCGACGGTGCGGCTCTCGCCGCCCGCCAGGACGTGCCCGACGTCGTCGATGACCTGCTCGAACTGGCCGGGGTTGTGTAGTCGTATGCTGCCGCTCATGGGTTCACCTTCGCCCGCCCCGGTTTGGCCGTGTGGGACGGGGCGCGTGTTGCCCTACTCGGTGAAGTAGGGGTGCTGGCTCGGGACCGCTTCGGCCCCGAGTTCGATCGTCGCGGGCTGGCTGAAGTCGCCGGGCGCTGCGAGCCATTCGTGCGTGACGACTTCGAACTGCACCATCGACGCCGCGATGAACTGCGCGTCGCGCTTGTCCAGTTCGCTATAGGACTCGATCAGGGTGCGCGGGTCGATGACCGCCCGGTGCGGGGCGTCGACCGGCAGGATCTTGTCGGCGAGGAACAGTTCGCGCACGGCCAGGGTGTAGCGCAGGATCGCGAGCGACGTCGCGGCTTCGTCGTCGGCGACCGCATAGCTGTAAAGCTGCACCGGGTAGCGGTAGCTGTACTCTTCGCCGGTCGCGTCGACGTCGGTCTGCCGGTTGCCCAGCTGCCCGGTCGTGTTCGGCACCACGACGGCCAGGGCGGGGAAACGCTCGATCGAGAGGGTCTGGACTTCGTGCGGGTAGATCCGTGCGAGATCCGGCAGGCTGGCCGGGTCGGTGCCGTAGCGGGTGCGCAGCTGCGCCAGCCTGCCCGGCAGTTTGTTTGAAGCGTGCAAATAGACTCCGCGAGTTACGCCTTCTGGCCCGAGCATTAGTCAGCCACCGGTTGCGCGTTGACGATCCAGCCTTGCAGGATCTTCGCGAAGTGCAGGGTGTCGCGTCGGCGGGCTTCGCCGATCAGGGGTCGTGCTGGCATGCCGGGGGTGCCTTTCTGGTGGTAGATCGCGTACTCGATATCGGTGCCGACGGTCATGCCCGAGCGCCACACGTCATAGATGCCCTGGCCGGGCACGGTCATCTCGCGCTTCAGGTCACCGTCGAAGACCAGGATCGGGCGACCGGGCCTGACGCGGGCCTTCCAGCGGGCATAGGGCGGGGACAGGGCCGACCATTTGCCCGTTTCGACGCTGCCCTGCTCTTTGAACTGGCGGGCGTTCACGGTCTTCTTCTGGTAGCTCGCCATAGCTTCGAACGCTGGGGTCGCGTCGCCGAGGTTGTTCTGCCAGCGTTGCAGTACGGCGGTTACGGGCTTCGTTCCTGCGCCACTGAAGGTCAGCCCTGCCATTAGAAGCGCTGCCCGTCGGGGAATATCGCGGCGGGGAAGAAGCCCGAGCCGGTGCCCGTCGGCGCGGGTACGATCGCGGGCAGTTCCAGCAGCCAGCCGTCGAGCACCAGGCCGACGCCTTCGAGGGCCGATTCGTAGCGGGACCAGAGTAGCGCCGCGTAGCCTTCGTTCGCGTTCGTCTGCCCGATCGGGTGCGCGGCGGCGACCAGGTAAGAAGCCGCGCCGTTTACGACGGCGTCGTGCGCCGCCTTGCCGACAACGTTCAGCCGGGTCTCGTCGGTGATGCGCCCGAGGTTCGCCAGGCGCAGCGCGGCCCGCCCGGCGACGTCGGAGATCCACGCTTCGACTTCGCCGGTGCTGATGGTGTGGTCGGCCTTGGTGAAGACGGGGTCGGGCACTGCTTCGGGGTTCGTGCCGATAGAGACGTGGGGCGCCAGTGCCGAAACTTCTTCGACAGTGACGCCCCAGTCGTTACCGGCAGTCTGATCGACTGCCATGCGATTACTCGCCGAGCTTCTTCAGTGCACCGATGCGCACGCCGCGCTTCAGGCTGTCGGCGTCGGTCGCGATCACGTCGCCCTTGCGGGCCTTCGTGAAGATCCCATCGACAAGCTGGTGATAGCGGCTGAACAGCACGACGGCCTTGCTGCGACCGCCGAAGTCGATGACGACCGAGTCGTCGACCGGCACTTCTTCGTCGGCGGGGATGACCGGCTCGGCGGTGCCGTTCACCAGGGCGGCGAGGGCCGATTCGCGAGGGTCGGCTTCGGGCTGGATCTCGGCGGGCGGTGCGGGCGGGGTGCCGCCTGCGACGTCCTGTTCGAGCGGGGTGGTCTGGACTTCGGCGCCGGTCGCCGTGCGGGCCTTCTGCGGCGTAGCCACTAGGACCCGATTCCGTTGATCACGAGGGCGCTGCCCGGCTCGTCGATGACCGGGACGCCGAAGCGGTCGGCCAGGACGACGTTACGCCCGCGGGTGCCTTCGCGGACAACTTCGACGGTCAGGGCGCGCTCGGTGACGTTCACGCCGGTAACCTTCGTCTGAAGAAGGATTGCCTTGTCGTCGGAAGCGAACTCGTTGACGACCCAGTTCAGGCCGAGCAGGCCCGACAGGGACGGGTTGTAGAGCGGGTTCAGGTTCGCGTTTTCCTTCGGCGCCCAGTTCTGAAGGTCGTCCAGAAGCAGCAGGGTCGTCTCGGTGTTCGGGGAGATCACGACCGTGTCGGGGGTGAAGCCCAACTGAAGGCCCTTGATGGAGTTGAGGCCCTGAAGCAGGTCGGTCTTCCAGATCTTCGAGGTCGTCCAGGCGCCGACGGAGTTGACCGAGGGCACCTTCGCGTCGAATGCGGCGAGCAGGCGGGCCGCGTCCTGACGCATCAGGGCGTTGCGTACCTTCAGGTTGCCCTTCGCGATCGGGTCGAAGTTGTTGCGCATCTTGGCTTCGTCGTAGACGTAGTAACCTGCGCCGAACTTCTTCGACAGTTCGACCTTGTCGGCGACGTCGTCGACGTCGACCATCGGGTAGGCGCCGCCCGGTTCGATCTGCTGCGCGTCGCCGCGGGCCGGGTAGATGTTGTCGATCGAGCCTTCGGCGTAGATGACCGCGCCCGAGTCGGTTACGCCGGGACGAAACAGCAGGTCGCTAAGGAACTGAGTGTTCGGCGGGACGATCCGCTTCGCGAGGAACGTCGGGTTCTTCAGGGCGCGGTCGACGGTCAGGGTTGTGCCGCTAACCGACGGTGCGCCCGCGGGGTAGGTGAGAGTAGTCATGTCAGGTTCCTAATCTGCTCTAGAGGGACAGACGCACGGCGGCGTCAGCGTTGGCGACCGCGTCGGAGTAGACCGACCCGAGACGCTTGCCGGTGGACACGACGACGGCCTTGCCTGCGGCGTCCGACTGGACTTCGACCGGGGCCGTGAGGTTCGTCGAGGCGGTGACGGTCCAGGTGCCCAGCTGCTGCACGGTGACGGTTTCGCCGTCGGCGACGGTCCAGCCGGATACGCCGAACGCCTGCTCGCCTGCGCCGCAGAGTGCGACCTTCGGCTGCTGGAAAGTGCCGCCTGCGACCAGCTTCACGAAGCGGGAACCGGGGATAGCGCCGGATGCTTTGGCGGTGACGGCCCGGTCATCTGACCAGACATTGAACGACTGCGCTGCGTTACCAAACATGGTGAATTACCTTTCGGGAGATCCGGTTAGAGGCCGAGCCGGTCGGCTTCGGCCATGAGCGCGGCGTCGTCGGTGTCGGCATCGCCCGCGTGGTCGGCGCCGAGTTCAACCGTGCTGAAGCGCGGGGCCAGCTTGCCGAGTAGTTCCAGGCCTGCGGCTTCGTTGGCTTCGAGGGCGGCGGCGAAGGCGACGCGCTCGGCGGGGGCGATCCGGCCTGTCTTGATCGCGTCGTCGAGGGCCTTCGCCTTGCGGTCGGCTGCGCGCTCGGTGGTCAGCGTCGCAAGCTGCGACTGCATATCGGCGAACTGCACGGCGGACACGATGACGGTCGCACCTTCGGCCAGTTGGGCGCCAGCTGCGGGGGCGCCAGCGGCGGCAGCAGCAGCGGCGGCTTCGGTGGCCGCGGCGGCAGCAGCGGCTTCGGCTGCGATCTCTTCGGGGGTCTTCTCGGATGCTGCCGGGGCGGCGAGTTCAGCGGCTTCGAGGGCTGCTTCTACTTCGGCGTCGGTGGCAGTCTCGGGCAGACCGAGCTTCTTCTTCAGTGCGTCCGTGAGTGCCATTTCGGCAGTCCTTTCGTCGGGGGTGTTACTTCCATTGCCAGACTCGCCGGGCGCGCCGGGGGTGTGTGGGACGGGTGCCGTGTCCGTTGCCCCGTCGACGGCGAACGCGACGGTCTCGTCGCCTTCCAGCGGGTCGCCTTCGGCTGCGTACAGGCTCAGAATGTCGTCGAGGCCCTTCACTGCCGGGGCCTTCGCGCCGAGCAGCGCAAGGCCGGTCAGGGCGGCGCGGTAGGTCTTCCCGCTCGGGGTCTTCGCGCCGAGCGTCATTTCGACCGAGCGGCGACGGAACGCCCGCGGGATGATCGCGGCCAGCTTCGACGGGATATCGGTCAGATCGCCGATAAGGGTCTGCTTGTCATCGGACAGCTTCAGGTTTTCGATCCAGCCGAGCGCGGGCTGACCCGTCGCGAGGTTCAGGTCGCCGTCGTGCCCGATCTTCAGCACGCCGCGGTCGATCTCGGGGTCGGCGTAGGCCGCGACAGCGTCGGCGAGGTCTTCGGGCGTGATGGTCGAGCGGCCAGTCATCCCGCCCCAGGTGCCAGCCTTCACAAGCTGGACGTCTTTGAAGGTGGTCGTCGCAATAGTCATGCGGTCAGACTGGGGCCAGCGGCCCGCCGCGTGTGGGAAGGCTTTATCCGGCGCCGGAATCGTCGCCGACGAGCGTCATCGCGTCGATACGTTCTTCGGCTTCGAGGTACTGCACGCGCAACAGTTCGCCGGTCTCTTTCATGACGATCGTGAGCGGCTGGTCGGGCACGTCGAAGCTGTAATCGTGGTCGACCAGCAGTTCGGCGGCGCCGTCGACGATCAGCCAGGCGTCGGCGTCTTCATATCCCCAGGGGGCGACCATATACCGGCCCTTGTTGCCGAGATCCCGCCAGGCCGGGCCGTTCGCCTTCTCGGCGATCTGCCGGGCCTGCTCAAAAGTGGTCGTCATGCGATCCCTCCGGGGTAGTGCTTCAGGAAATCGTTCTTTATCTGCTGTAGCACGTCAGCGGGAATCTCTTCCCACTTTCGCGTGAACGGGTTCACTCGGTACTTGCCGAGCAGCAGCTTCTTCTTCCCGTCGGCCTGCGTCATGATGGTGTGCTGCGACCGCGCCTTCATCTGCGCCACGGTCGGCGGCTTCGCGGCAAGCTCGGCGGCGAGTTCTGGCGGGCGGGTTTCGAGGGCTTCGGTTATCGCGTCCGTCGGCACCTTATCGTCGGCCCTGAAGACGCGCAGCGAGTCGGGCTTGAACTTGCCGGGGGCAAGGTGCCGGGCGGCGTCGACGTTGCCTGTCTGCCCTTCGAGGTATACGGCCTTGCCGTTGACCTTCTCGAAGTTGAAGACGTGCCCGCCGCCCCTAGTCCAGTGCAGCGCCACGAAGCCGCGGGCGCCGTCGGGCATCGCGTCGATGTATTCGTCGAGCTTCGCCTTCGCCAGCATCGAGCTATTCGGCAGGATCTTCTTGCCGTCGACGTGCGTCGCCTTCGGGGCTGGCAGGTCTTTCGCGAGGGTCACCTTCGCCGGGGTGCCGTCGGCATTCTGCCACCACTCGCCGACATACTGCTCGTCATAGCGACCCTTGCCCGCCTTGACTGGCGCAGCCTTCACGTCGAAGCCGCGGCGCTGCATTTCGTAGGCCTGCACGACGCTAGAGCAGTTGTTCGAGTAGTTCTTATCCGCGCCGCCGCTTGCCTTGTAGCCGGGGTTGGTGGTCAGGGCTATGTCGGTCGGCTTCGCGGCGGCGTTCGCGTGCTTGACCGGCAACTGATTCATGGCGTCATAGCGCTGCGTCTGGCCCTTTCGGCGCTTCGGCGGATTGCCGCTCGGCGCGGGTGGCATGCCGGGCGCAGCGGGGGCAGGCGCGACGGCAGGGGCGGGCACTTGCCGCTTCTTCGGGGCGTCTGGCGGGGTCTTCACGACGTCGGGCACGACCGGGGCGGGCTGCGGGGTCGGCTTCTTCCGCGGCGTCTTCGGCTTGACCAGAACGGGGGGCGGTGACGGCTCGGGCACGACCGGGGGCGCGTCGGTGCCGAGTTCGTTATACAGAAAGACCAGCGTGCCGCGGCAGCGCGCCCCGCCCTTGCAGGCGCCATAGCCGCCCGTCTCGTATTCGCGGGTCGCTGCGGTCATGCTCTTGTATTCCTTGCCGTCGACGCGGGCGCAGGCGTCGCAGGTCGCCCCGTCAAGCAGTTCGCTCGCGACGATATCTACGGGCGGCATGGTGGCGGCGGCGTCGACCCGGCCCGCGCCGTGCGCGGTGTGGATCGTCTGCCGTGCCAGGTCTTCGGCGCCGTCGAGCGGGATCGCTTCGAGGGCCTTCTGCACGTCGGCCCGCAGGATCGGGTCGCCCGCGGCGAGGGCCGTCTTCATCAGGGTCGCCGGGGTCATCATGTCGGCCTGAAGCTTCGACGTCAGCCGGGTCCAGGGGTGCAGGGCGACGGCCTTCGCGAGCAGGTCGAAGCGCCCGGCGTCGGCGGTCAGGGGTTTCGGGGTCTTCTTCACGCCCTGCCGCTGTGCTTCGCCGATGACGATCTTCGAGGATTCGGCATAGACGTCGCTTAGAATGGTGGACATGGCACTTTGCGATCGGGCAGTTTCGGCGATGACGTCGTCGGGCTGCACCCTGTTCAGGGCGTCGATCGCGTCGACGACGGCGCTCGGCTGAACGGCGTCTTCTTTGCCGAAAATTGCGCTGATAACTGCCATTACGTAAACCTGCGCGTTACTGGCGAGTAACTTAGCCGCTTTTTCGGCAGCAGAATGTTCTAACGCTTCGATCTCACTGAAGCGCACCTTCGCCCGCCGCTCGACGTCCGACAAGGGCCGTATCGCCTGCGGCACAGAGTCGCCGACATTGGCCTGCGCGAGGATAAGTTCGCGCTCGGCGGCGGCAAGCATCACTTCAGCGGTCAGATCCGCCGCCAGCGTGTCGCACCTATCGCACATGCGACCCGTTCCGGTACTCGGCGAGTTGCAGCATGACCGCTTCGAGCCGGTCGAGCGCCGGGTGCCCCCCTTCGGCCAGCTTCGCCGGGGCAGGGGCGGGCGCTGGTGCGGCATTAGGCGCGGCAGCGGGCGCGATATCGCGGGACGTCGCAGCGTCGGCCTTCGGCAGGCCGTTCGCGGAGCGCATGAAGTCTTCGAGGGGCTGGTCGGGCACGATGATCTTCGCGTCGACCAGTTCTTTGATCGCCGACGTCGTGATCGCCCGGTTCGCCGACAGGTCGCCAGCGGTCAGGGAAGGGTACGGCTCGTCGGGGCCGAAGTTGATCTCGACCAGGTCGCGAATGATGTGCTCGGTCGCGACGCGGGCGAAGTAGTTCGCGATCGACTGGACGGCCTGCGTGAAGATATCGACGAACGTGTCGCCCAGGGACCGCGCCCCCGAGTCGTGCCCGAGCGTCTTGAACATGGCGAGAGCCGATTCGGCGATCTTCTCATCGTGATATTTCAGGTAGGGCAGCGGGTCGACCGTCTGGCCGGTCACGCCCATAAGCTCAATCTTGCCGCCGCCGTCAGGGATCGACGCCGCAGCGGTCGCCCCGGCCCTGAAGTTCTGCACGATCTGATCGGCTTCGGTCTTCGGCATCTTCTCGGGGTTGTAGTAGATGACCGGGACGCCCATGCCGTTGCGTTCGATGATCTGCGCGGACAGCCGCAGGATCTTGTCGCCGATCAGCCAGTTCTTATAGACGGTGCGCAGGATCGACCGGCCCGACCAGTCGGCGCCTTCGCGTTTGTGGCAGTAGAAGACCAGGCGTTCGACGGGGATGAAGATATCCTGCGTGGCCTTCGGGTCGAGCGGGGTCTGCCCGATCCCGGCGAGACCGCCGTCGCGCCCGACGAAGATATTCGAGACGGTGCGCGGCAGGCGCGGGGCGAGCTTGCGCAGGTGCAGCAGCGTCGGCACGCCCACATTCTCCTGACCAGGCGCGGGCGGGCCTGCTTCGTAGACCTGCTCGAAGGGCATGAAGCCGAAGGGCAGCGCGAGCAGCGCGGTCTCTAGGTGGTCGAGCCAGACAATACCTTCGCCGCGGCGGCGTTCGAGCGCTTCGTCGGCGACATTCAGGCCGATCTCGGTCTCGACGAACTTCATCACTTCGGGGCGCACGTTCGCGCCTTGCAGCTGCCAGCGTGCGGCCAGGATCGGCAGATTGATCGCCGAGATCAGCGATCCGACCTGCCCGTCGGTCGTGCGCATCTCGTCGTAGATCGGGATGCTGACCGGGAAGTGCAGGTCGGGGTTCGGGTCAAGCGGTTCGACGATGAAGGCCGTCGCCGTCGTCTTCGATTCGGCGCTGATAGCGATGCCGCCTGTTATGCCGACTTCCGGCGCTGCTTTTACAACCATGCCCCCACCATTAGCGACGGGCCGGGCCTGCGGTGGGAAGGCTTGACTCGGGACTACCGGCCCGCCTAGGTTTGTTCTAAGCGTTACTACATTCTAAGGCCGGTCTTTGAAACTCGAAACAGCATTCGCCATACTCGCCGCTGCCGCCGCCCGCGACCGGCGCGAGGTCATGCGCGCCAGGCTGGCCGCGATCACAGCCGAAGCGTCCCAAGATCTCCCGTCATGGTCGTCGCAGCACGACGATCGGCGAGACCCTGCGCGCTGAAGGGTTGGTGCGCACCCTTGCCGATCAGTTCCATCAGCAGATAGCGCAAAGCATCGCCCCAGTGGTCATCTGAAGTGGTGTCGACGTCGTCAGGGTTCTTCTTGTCCCGCGGCATGGCTGGCAGGGTGCGGATCAGGTTCACGCATGACGAGTGCACCAGAAGCCGCGGCAGGCCGTCTTCGCGCACCCGCAGCTGCTCGTCGAGCAGTGCCCAGCCGCCTATGCGGTCGTTGCGGGCCTTGCCGACCGCCGAACCGAAGACCTGATAGTAAGCGTCGGCGATCGAGCCGGGCGGCGGCGCATCCTTCGTCGCGACAGCCAGGGGGTTATTCACCGACCGCGCCCACATCGACGGGTCAAGCACCAGGGGCAGCGGACGCCCCGGCATGCGCTCGTCGGGCTGCTCGCTGTCACGGATCAGTTCGGCCTGCTGCCGCGGAGTCAGGCCCTTGCCGTCGACCTCCCGGTAGACGACGACCAGGTTATCGGGCAGCTTCGCCCCCCACAGGGCAACGAACGGGGCGCTGCTGCCGTAGTCGATGCCGATCGCCCGCGGGTAGCCGACGTGCGGGATCGGCAGCGCCGACGGCTCGATCACATGGTGCGCGATGTTCCACTGAGGGAAACGCATGCCTTCCATGACGTTCCAGTCGCCGTCGAGCAGCGCCCGTCGCAGCGTGTCGGGCAGGCCCTTCAGGTGATCCATATAGCCGCCGTCGTTGTGCGGGTTGTCGAAGGCGGTCGCGGGGATATAGCAGCGGGTCGGCGGGTTCGGCTGCTTCGCGGTCGGCTTCGCCCTGAAGACGGTGCGGGCCGGGGCGGGGTCGACGAAGCGCTTCTTGACCCAGTGGTGCCCGACGCCGCCAGGGTTCGCGGTGAGGATCATGCGGGGCTTCAGGCCGAGCTTTTCCAGGCCTTCGCGGACCTTGCCCGCGGCGCGCAGGCGTGACTTCATGTAGCGGAACTGGTATTCGGTGAAATGGGTCGCTTCTTCGAAGCAGATGAACTGAAGCTCGGCGCCCTGATATTTGTCGAGATCCTTCGCCGTCGACAGGTGCCCGAGTTCGAGCACCGAACCGTTGTTGAAATACCATTTGTGGTCGCTGCGGTGGTAGTAGCCGAGTTCCTGCGGGATCTCGGACAGCAGCGGCCCGGCGACCGAACGGTTCAGGTCGGGATAGGTGCGCCTGAAGATGATCGCTTGCAGGCCGGGCACTTGCAGGCAGGCGATGACGGCTTCAGCGCGGCCCCAGCGGGATTTACCGCCGCCAGCTGCCCCGCCGTAGAGCAGTTCGTCGACGTGGATCGAGTGCGCGAAGGCCTGCTTCTCGCTCGGCGTGTAGTCGTACTGGACGACGGTCGCGGGGGCGGTGTCATGCATCAGTCTTCGGTCTCTTCGATCTCGAAGGCTGCGACGTCCATCCCTTCGCGGAGCGCTGCGGGGTCGACGACCAGCTGCACACTGCCGCCGCCGCGCTGATTGATCTCGGTCGGGGCGTCGAGGCCGAGCAGCTTCGCCCGTCGGTTCATCGCCAGGATGCCAGCCTTCACGACGGGCACGTTCCCTTTGAACAGGCCCTTCGAGGATAGGCCGACGAGGATCATGTCGAGCCGCTGGATTTCCAGCTGACGGACTTCGTCGGCGGGTTCGCGGATCGTTTCTTCGTAGGCGGCGACTATGGCGCGGCGGCAGTTGTGCCGGTCTCCGTTGTAGAGCGTGCCACCGGGGCCGGTCGGCCAGGGCTTGTCGGCGATCTGCTGATAGGTCAGGCCCATCGCGCGATATTCGAGGGCCTTCACGACGCGCTTCTGCGCTTCGATCGTGTCTGGCGTGACTTTCGGGGGCATGGGGGCTGTTCCCCTTTCGGTGTCGGCGGTATGCCGACATGGTGCCCGAGCGCGGGGGGCCTAGGTGGGAAGGCTTCGGGCTGGTGCTGCCGGATAATCGTTGGCGGGTTCCCAGGGGTTACGCAAATGTGTCATATGTCATGCAAGTTTTGGCCGGAAGGCCAGTCGACGCGCCGTTCGGTTCATAACTTTGTTTGATCAGTTCATCTATGCCACGCTTGAATATTACGATTTCGGGAAAATTTGCTCTTACACTGCCAGCAAATTCCTAGCAAGTCGTGTTACTTTCAGCTTGACTTACTGCGCCCACAGATAAGGTACGATGTTCTAATGGCTATAACAAACAAGCCCGAACGACTGCTCGACTACGAACTGCTTGCCGACAAGCTCGGTATCAGCATCGAGTCGGCCCGCGCCTACAACGCCCGAGCCACGCATCATCGCAAGCTCGCAGCACGCTACGCCGACCCTAATTACGTGCGGCCCGGTGACCTTCCCGAGCCTGACGCATACTTCGGCCAGTCTCCCGCGTGGAACGAATCGACCATCGACGAATGGGATAAGGCCCGGCCAGGCAGGGGCAACATGATCGCGCCCGCGCCGAGTGGGACCATCCCAAAAGTCAGCCCGACGCTGGTCGGCGTCTAGACTGATGCCCACATCAGCCCCCTGATGCAAAACGAAACGCCCCGAGACATTCAGAGTCTCGGGGCGTTTCGCTTCGGCCTACTCGGGTCTGGTCGTCAGTAGCGCGACGCCCATCGCGATAAGAGTGCAGATCCCGAAGACGTTCCATAGGTCAGGCATTGGCGCGTCGGTCATGCCGTCGATGATCGCGAAGATCCCGAGCATGGTCAGTAGTAGGCCGAAGAACATACGTTTCGTGCTCATTTAGTATTCGATTCTGTGTTCGGAGGGGTCGAACTCGTGCGAGCAGTTAGGGCATGCGACGGCCTGAATCTTCTTCTCGGTCCCGAGGTCATCGTCGCCTATCCCGTCGTCTTCGAGATCGCCGGTCAGGGCGGCGAGTTCTTCTTCGGTCCAGCCGGTGCCGTCGAGGTCATCGAGCGCGAGCAGCTGGTCGGTCAGCGATTCGGGGTCGTAGGTCGCGTCGTCCTGAAGCTTGTTGTGCACCAGGTTCATGCGCTTCGCCCGGTCGTCGTCGACGTCGAGGTAGACGACGGGCACTTGCTTCATGCCCCGGTCCATCGCGGCTTTGTAACTGTGATTCCCGGCGATAACGTAGCCGGTCGAGCGTTGCACCTTCAGCGGGTCGAAGAAGCCGTTCAGGCGGATCGACTCGGCGATCTTCTCGGGCACGCCTAGCCGTGCGTTGCCGGGGAATAGGGTCAGTTCGCCGACGTCGACCCATTCGACCGCGAGGTCATGGTGCGGCTGGTCGATCGAGCCGAGCTTGAGCAGATCCCTAGCGTTCAGGATCGTCACTTTGCCGGGGGTCATGGTCGGCCCCACTGAAGCGACAGCACGAACGGCCCGACCTGCGCGAAGGCGCCGATCGTCCTGACGAAGCTGCCTCCCTGAAGGTCTCGCCTGTTGACGGTGTATTGGTTCAGGCCGATCGACAGGCAGGCGTCGGCGGCTCGGTAGGCGGTGAGCTTGATCATGCGGCGATCCGTATCGGGTAGGGGATGCTCGGGGTTATGGGGGCGCCCAGGCAGGGCTTCTCGCAGTCGGCATCGGGGGCTGCGGCATTGTAGCCGTAGGGCAGTCCCGAGTCGGCGGGGTCGCAGCGCTGCTTACCCCGGTAGCCTCCTGCCAGGTGCAGCGCCCCGGTCTCGTGCTCACTGATCGGCTGGCGACAGTGCTTGCAGGGGATCATGCTGCATCACAGGGGCCGCGGTGAGCGTAATGCAGCGGGCATGACTTGTTGCTACATGGGCCTTTGATTTCGAGTAGTTCCTGCTCGCGGTCGCGCAGGACGGTTTCGAGGGCTGCTTCGCGGGTGGGCTGGTGGTTGAAGGGTGACTGCGGCAGGGTCAGCTTGACCGGCTCGCCGCTGTAGTTCGGGTATGTGGGCTGCATGTCAGGCTGCTTTCAGTTGGGCGGCTGCGGCCTTCGCTGCGGCGCGGGCTTTGATGCTGACGACCTTCGGGGCGGCTTCGGCGAGGATCGTCGCGCTGCGGCCCTGCTGGCGGCGTTCGCGGGCCGTCGCGGCGGTGTCGTTGCCGGGCGTCATCGGGTCGGCGACGCGGGCCAGGTGGGACGGGTGACCAGCTGCTGACATGATCGGCAGGCCGCGGGCGTTGGGGCGCTCGTGCTCGGCGTAGGCGTAGGCGGGGGCGGCTTCGAGGATCGCATCGACGGGCTGCACGGTGGGGACATAGACCCGCGCAGCTTCGAGGGCGACCGAGTCGTCGGCGACAAGGTGCAAGTGTCGGGGCTTGTGCGCCGTTTTGCGGGTGCCTGCGTGCTCGATGATGCCCGAGTCGGTCAGCAGGACGACCGCGGCCCGCAGGGGGGCGACGCGGTCGTCCGAGAGGGTGGTGTTCTGGTCGATGCCGCGGGCGACAGCTTCGAGGGCGATACTGACGGCGGTTGAGACGGTTGCGGGTTCATGCAGCGACAGCGCTGCGGCCCCGAGTGTGACGGTCCCGAAGCCGCCGCAGACCGGGCAGTTCGAGGATACGAGTTGTGCGTGTCGCTTGGCGCAGGCCGGGCAGCAGCGTGTGATCAATTTTGAGACCTTCCCCAGGCGCCCCCCATTAGGGCGAAGAATGTTTGTACGCATGTAACAATACCGCCCCTACCTGCTTCAGGTAGGGGCGGTACTCGGTTTAGCGGCGTGTCGTTACTTAGTTTTCACGACTCAAACAAACTACTCGCCGGTAGGGGGCGGGTCTGCGGGCTTGATGCCTAGCAGGATGACCTTGCCGCCGAAGGTCACGCGACCGTGCACGATCGCCGTGTCGGCATGCCCCATCCTGACGGCGGTTGTTAGCAGCGTTCGAAGATCCTGCAAGCAGATGAACTTCTGCCCGGCCTGCGGCTCGACGTGCACTCCGTTCGCCGCCGTCGGCTTGTCGCTCGGCAGGTTGAACCATGCCCGGTCGGTGTCGGTGTCGAAGTCGGGGTGCCTGACGTAGATCGCCCCGTTGCCGTCGACGATCCGGTCGGCGGCGACCTGCTGGTCGAGATCCCAGCGCTGACCGTCCCGCGGCCCGCCGTAGTAGGCGTCGAACCGGGCGGTCATGGCTTGCCGCCGAAGAAGACGCGCAGGCGGGCCTTCCAGGTCTGGCGGCGGTAGTGTCGGGCCTGCTGCCTCGTGATGATCTCGACGTGCCCGTAACGGGCGACGGGGTCGCCTGTCGGCTGGTGGTCGAAGCCGAAGATCATAACGTCGCCGGGGCGCCACTCGTCAGGCTGGGTCATCACGACGCGCTTCATCCAATGCTCGGCAGTCGGATCGGCGGGGGTTGTCACTGACCAGCTAGGCTCGCCCCAGCCTTCGACCTTCGGTGCGGGTACGCTATGCCAGTCTTCGTGTTTGCCGTCGGTCGGCTCACTGTTCGTCATTGTCGTCATCCTTTTCAAGTTCCTTTTCGATTGCGAGCTTCGTGCGCCCGGCCCGTCGTGCGACTTCGTCGAGATCCAGGCCGAGCGATAGCAGGTAGCGGATATCGCCCGCGCTCACTCGGTCACTTCTTTCTCGCCCTTGCGCGCCCATGACCCGACGTAGGTCTTCACGATCAGCTGATCGTCGGTCAGGGCAAGCGCGGCCTGCGCTTCTTCGAGTTGCCGCTGATAGTGCCTGCGGAATCTCTCGATCATGGCCGGGCGGGTCTCGCGCCCGTAGACCGATATGCCGGGGATGACGTTGCCCGAGGCGGTGCGGTGCCCTTGCGGGCGCGGCCCGATGCTTGTCTGTCGCTCGCTCATGCTGCCCAGTGCCCTTCGTAGTCTTCGTCGAGTTCGGGCCGGTGCGCTGGCCTGCGCCTGCGCGGCCCCTTGCGCAGCTGGACGACCTTCGCGATCTTGCCTTCGATCGGGCGCTCGGTGCGCAGATGCCAGACCGTTGCGAAGCCTTCGGCGGTGCAGTCGGGGCAGGGATAGGCGACCTGCTGCGTCGGCCCCTTGCCCTTGCGCCGGTTCATGCGGTCACGGTTGTCGACGGCCTGTTCTTCAGACCTGAAGGGCTTCTTCATGCAGGCCATTGTCGCCCCCTTCGATGACGTCTTCGATCGTGAGTTGCCCTTCGATCTCGACGACCGGCTCGGGCTGCTCTGTCATGCGAGACCGAGCCGGGTTTCGACGTCCGCCTGCACTGACTTCAGGACGTTTTCGCTCGGGCTGTAGGCGAGCCGGTACTGCGACGCGACGTTCAGGTAGGCGAGTAGGTTCGCGGTCTGTTGCGCTTCGACCAGGGCGATGGTTGCTTGCGCCTGCGCTGCTGCGAGCCGCTGGTCGTACTGCTGAAAGCTGACACCCTTCGGGGCGATCAGGTTCGCCTTCGCGTTGGCTAGGTGGTCTGACATGGTGAGTTCTTCTTTCGTCTGGCGAGATTGTTTGAAGTGCTCTAACAGTCTATCGGTTTAGGCGGCGTGCCGCCCTTCACGGCGCTCGGCGAGTTCGTCGGCCTCGGCGGGCGGCAGCGAGCAGTCGAAGCAGGCCGCGGCGCGGGGCGGCTTGAAGCCCCCGCAGTCGCAGCGCTGCTTACGGGTCAGCCAGGCGATCAGGGTTTTCATAGGTAGTGCCCCGCTTTGATCTCGAAGGTGATTAGTTCCTTGTCTTGCCGGTCGCGCAGTGCGCCGGTCAGGGTGCGGCCAGGGTGGTGCGGCTCGATGTGGACGTGCCAGCCGGGTTTGAGTCGCTTGCGGATCGCGAGGGGCGCGAGGCGCTGCGTCAGCCAGCCCTTCAGCATGCTCGCGCCGGGGTGGTAGCCGATCAGGTTCGGCGGGCCTGCGAAGTTGCTGCGCGGGTCGAAGATGACGGTCATCGGCGCGCCGCTCGGCTCGGGCTTACGGGCTTCGGCGGCGCTCATGCGAAGGCCAGACTGAACAGCCAGGCCGCTAGGGGTACGCCCGCGACGACGGTCAGGATATGCGACCACATGGCGCTATTCGACGTGAAGTTGACGTTCCCGGACACGACGCGCAGCAGGATCGTAACCGAGAGCAGGGCCATTAGGGCGGGCAGGATGCCCAGGGCGAGCAGGATGAAGTTCACTTCGGGTCTTCTTTCGGTACGGGGGTCCAGGGGGTGAAATAGCCGACCAGGTCGCGGGTCTCGATGGTTCCGTCGGGGTGGTGTCGCATGGGTCTTTCGACGGCGGTCTTCGACTTCGATTCTTTGATGACTTCGCCGTCGGCTGCGACGCCGCGGTAGAACGTGTCGATGATCTCGGTTTTGCGGGGCATTTGTTTAGCCTGCTTTCTGGTCGGTTGCGTAGCGGTTTTCTAGGTATGGAATCCAGATTTCGGCCCGGTATTGCTCGGGCGTCATCGGGGCGTTGCGGTCGATGGTGACGACGTTCGCGTTCAGGTCGACGCCGCCGAAGCCGACGCCTGCCAGCTTGTGCAGCGGGCTTGTCTCGGGCACGGCGAACAGGGCGGGCTTGGGGTCGTTGCCGAGCCAGTCCTGTTCGGTTGCGGGCGTCCAGGCGGGCACCTGCGCCGGGCGATTCGGCTCGATGATGATCTTGCCGACGGTCGTGTCCCAGTGGGCGGCGAGCTTCGTCGCTTCGGGGATGGATAGCTGACGCTGCCCGAGTTCGACGCGGGATAGTGACGACTGCTTGATGCCGACGCCCGAGCGTTCGATCGTCTCGACCAGCGTCTCGCCTGCACGCTTGCGCAGCTGGCGGACATTCAGGCCGGTAAGGCGGTCGGTCTCAGTGGGCACATAGGTCTGCTTCATGGTTTTTTCCTTTGTCTGGCGTGACGGGTTGTTATGGGCGAGGGTTTCGGCTGGTGCTACTCGGCGAGCTTGGCGGCTTCGGCGGCATCGTGGCGGGCCTTGCGGATCTCGGCGCACTTCTTATCGACCAGGCGCTTCACTTCGTCGCGCATCGCGTAGGCGTTGTACTCGGGGCCGAAGAACCACTCTTCGACTGCCCCGTCGGTGAAGTTTGCCCTGACGACGATAATGCCCTTGTCGGTAGGGGTGACGCTTACGGCTGTCATATCGCCGTAGACCGTGGCGTTATAGCGGTCGGTCAGCACCCATAGGCGGGCTTCGAGGGCTGCGGCGCGATGGGTGGTGCGTGCGTTGGGCATTAGGGCTATTCCTGTCTGGCGGACGATACCGAGCATGTTTGATCGGTTAGAACAAACCTAGCAGTTTGACCGGGCGTGTCAAGAATCCATCGTAATAAAGTGGCTATGGGCGCGGCGGTCAGTCGCGCCCGGCGTAGGGCGGGCGGTAGTAGCTTTCGTGCGGGTCGAGGTCCAGGGGGCGGCTGGCGGTCGGCACATGCTTATGGTCTTCGCATTCGGTCGGCGCGAGCATCTGCTTCAGCTGCCCGAGGTCGAGGCGCCCGTCGCCGAGCATGTTCTGAAACGCAAAAGACGCCCGCTTCAGCCGCGCTTCGGCGTCGCAGGCGGTCGGGGCGTGCGTGGTGGTGGTCATCTTCGAACCTTCCAGCGGGGCGCGTGTCTCGTGCCGGGTGTGAGCATGGTCACGCGCCGCCGCGTTTAGGTGTGGGAAGGATCGGGTAAGAGTGACTGCCGCTTTCGTTCGTGGATCTGCTCGACCAGGGCGCGCCCTTCGCTGTCATTGAACAGGGGCGCGAGGTCGGGCCGTGTGTGCTCGCATATCCAGTCGTCGTCGTCATCTTCGCACCAGGCGTGCGACTCGATGATCTGCTCGATCCGATCCCACTCGCGACGGCGCACGGCGCCCCAGGTTATGCGCGCCCCGCAGGGGCAGATCATCCCGCCGCCCCAGGACGCGACGGGGCCTTCGCGGCGGGCGTAGGCCCGATCCTTCATGCGCGGGAAGTTAGCCCGCGTGCGGGGCAGCTGGCGGCTCATGGTTCGGCCTTCCGGTAGGGGTTCGGAGTGCTGCGGGCGTCGGCGGCTGCGGCCCGGTAGTTGTTCGGGCGGCGCGGGTTGCCGTTCCAGGTGTAATGAATGATGCCCGATTCAAGATGCTGCGCGACCGCTTCGACGGCTAGGTCGAAGATCTCGGCGGCGCTGGTCGCCGCTCCTGCCGCGTCGCGGGTCGGTGGCTTGATCTGATGCGAGATCAAGGCGATCTGTTCGGCAGCACTGAGCAAGGCTTCGGCGATCTTATGCAAGTGCTCGGCGGCTGGATTATTCGCCGCCCCCTTCGGGGCGCGTGGGCGCTCGAAGACTTCGAAGCCGGTCGGCGCGCTCATGCTGCGGCCTTCAGGCCTGCGTAGCTGCTCATATCGACGCGGTCGGTGACGAGTTCTTCGCCTTGCGGGGTGGGGTCGTAGTCTTCGTCGGTGTGGTCGCAGTCGACGCATATGCCGAAGTTGTACTCGTGCCCTTCGGTCTCGCAGATGGGGGCGGGTTCGGCGGGTTTGACGAGTTCGAGTTGTGCAGTCATGGCGAGTTCCTTAGTTTGAGCGGTTAGAACATTCTTAGTCTAGCGGGTCGATGACAATCGCGGGCAGCATGCGCCGCAGAGTGTCGCGGGTCGCCAGATCGGGGCCATAGCGTTCGGTCAGGTAGTCGTCGAGGTCGGTGCCGACGTAGATCATCTTCTTCACTTCGAGCAGTTCGCCTTCGTCGTCGACGTCTTCGTAGGCTTCGACCTGCGCGGCCCGGTCGCCCTGCACCTTCAGGACGGTGCCGGGCGCCAGGGCTTGCAGCTGTGCCAGGGTGCGGACCACCTGCCGGGGCCTAGTGAGCGCTTCGAGATCCGCGATCAGTAGCTCGGCGCCGTTGAAGCTGCTGATCGGCGCCGACCAGCCAGCCCGCCGCCAGACCCTCACGAAGGCGGCGACCCGGTCGCGAGCCATATGCCGGGCGGTCATGCGACCAGCGCCGCAGGGGTCTTCGGTGCGGGCAGCGGGATCATGCCGTGCACGCGGGGGCAGGCGTCGGCGCGCTTGACCAGGGACCAGCCCTTGACCTGCGCACGTTTGCGGGCGACCGTGACGCGGGCGGTCTTCGTGTAGGGCTTGTTTTCGATCGAGACTTTGATCTCGCCGTCGCACATGACGCCGGTCGTCCTGATGCCTTCGCAGGTCAGGGTGACGACGCCGGGCTTGTTCGTCTTGACGGTCATGAGTTCGCCTTTCGGAACGCTTCGATCGCGGCGTCGGCCATGTGGTGCGCGTAGGTGTCGCCGTGGGCCGAAAGGTCTATCCAGTCGTTGAGCAGATGCTCGGGTCGGCCCTTCGAGTTGTCGCGCATGAACAGTTCGCGGGCGAGATCGTCGCGGTCGGGGAAAGTGACGGTCTGCTCGGCTGCGCCCCGCAGGGCTGCGAGCAGTTCGGGCAGCTTCTCGTGCCTGACTGCTACCTTCGCGACGACCGTCCCGAAGGCGCCGTCGTCCCAGGTCCGCGCTTCGAAGATGACGCTCACGCTACCGGCCTTGACGGTCAGTGTGTCGCCGTCGGCGTCTTCGTGCTCGAAGATGGTCGGGGTCTCGATAATGGCGCTCATGGTCAGGCTGCTTTCGGGAGTTCGAGTGCGGTCGGGGCGGGCTGGCATTCGCAGCGGATCTTCAGGACGTGCGCGAAGTCCCATACGGTGCCGCTGTCGAGGCAGCGGGGGCAGTGTGCGGGGGCAAGTTTCAGGTCTGGCATGACTGATCCTTCAGGGTGGGGGCGGCGGGCCTTGCGACCCGCCGCCAGGGTGGGTTACTTGATGGTGTCGAGGTCGATGACAATCTCAGTGCCGCTGGGGAGTTGCACGGCGGCGGCGTTCGGGCCGAAGGCGAATAGGATCTTGCCGATCATCGGGGTCTCGCCGAGTGTGAAGGCGACCTGATCGCCGACTGCAAGCTGCTGGCTCATGTTCTTATCCTTTGTTCGATCTAACGGTTAGAACAAACTATCACACTGCGGCGCCGATCAGAAGAAGTCGGGGTCGGCGATCTCGCCGTCTTCGATCATGAAGCCGAAGCCGTCGCCGTCACTGACGACTTCGATCCACACTTGGCAGTCGTGCTTCGTCGCCATTTCCGCGACCAGCTGCAAGCCTTCGCTGTCGAGCAGTGAGCCGTCGGCGATCCTGATGACCCGCAGGGCCGGGTTCAGGGCGATCGCCATAGCCAGGCTGGCGCGCAGCTGCTCGGCGCCTGACGCCTGCTTGAAGGGGATGCCGTTCAGCAGCACGCCCGTATCGTCGAAGCCCAGCGGCAAGCCGCCAGGGAACTTAGCCGAGGCGAGGCCGTCGCGCTTCGTCTTGTCGATCTCGGCCAGCTGCTCGGTCAGGTCGTAGGCCTGCTGAGTGAGATCTGTCGCGAGTTCATCGGCCCGGCCCCATGCTTCGACGGTTCGCACGTCGGCGTTGATCTGCTCGGCGTTGTCGATCTGCGCCTGAATGGCTTCGAGGTCGACCGGCTCGGGCGCTGCGGTGTGGTGTGAGATCGCAGCGGCGAGTCGTTCTTCGGCCTGCGCGAGTTCGGCCCGCAGTCGCTCGACGTCCTGCTCGGCGTTCCACACGTCGCGCTCGGCGAACTGGATCTGCTGATTCTGTTGCTCGCCCGCCCGGTACTGCGCGAGCAGGTCGGTCACGCTGACCGGCTTCAGCTTCGCCATGTCGGGTGTGACTGTGATCGCGTCGGCTGCTGCCTTCGCGTGCTTCAGGTCGCGGTTGACTTCGGTGCGCCGTTCGAACAGTTCGGCCCGCTCGGCGTCAAGCTGCGCCGGGTCGAAGGGTAGGTCGACGAGTTCGAGCAGGGTCTTCAGCTGCGCTTTCTCGTCGAGTTGCGTGAAGGCTAGGGGGTCGAGGGACAGGCGCCCGAGCAGGGCGTCGAGTACGGTCTGACCCTTCGGCACTTTCAGGCCGTCGGCGCCGATGACGGTCAGGGTCGAGCCGCTGGCGGTGAAGCGGCGGGTGATCTTGTATTCGCCGGTTTCGATGACGATCTCGGCGTTGCCTGCGCCTTCGCGGATGGGGCGGGGCAGGGTCTTCGCGCTGGTGCCGCCGAGTGCTGCGGTGATCGCGTCGAGCACGCTGGTCTTGCCTTGCCCGTTCCTGCCGCTGATGACGACCAGGTCGCCGGTCGGGGTGATCTCGACGGCTTTCAGGCGTTTGAAGTTCGTTGCTTCGAGCTTGATGATGCGGGTCATTTTGTGGCTTCTTTCGTCTGGCGGTTGTAGTGGTCGAGCAGCCATTCGGCGGCTTCTTTTCGGGTGTAGCAGGCGACGCCGTGAGGCTTGGGCTGAAGGATGGGGTGTGCGTAATGCATGGTTCGGTAGGCGCCGCCGCGGGGTGACGGGTTCGAGACGTAGCGGCGGACGATGCGCCCGAGCAGCGTGCCGTCTGGCGTGCGCACTTCGGTTTCGTCCTTCATGCTGCGGGTGTAGGCCAGGTCGGCGGCGGTCATCTTCGGCACGGTCACGCCTTCCCGGTCCTGACGGCGTCGATGCCGTCGACGTGGTGCTCGGCGACGAAGGCAAGGATCTCGTCTTCGGTCCATTCGCGGCGGGTCGGCGAGTAGTTGGCGCGGTTGCCGTCGTAGCTGTCGACGATGAACTGCCAGGCCTTTTGCATGTCGAACTCGGCGCGGATGCTGACGCCGCAGCGGGGGCAGTTGGGGGATACGAAGTGCACGGTGCCGTCTTCGCGGTGGACGGTGTGCGTTGCGTGGCCGTGGGCTGCGCAGTAGTCGGCGTGGCCTTGCGTGACGACGCCGCCGCTGATTGCGGGGAAGGACATTCCAAAGTTGAACATGATCAGATCCTTACTATTGATTGAACTGTTAGAACAAACCTAATGCAGATATCACGATGATGCAAGCACCGTGACCCGAACCGTTAGAGCATTCTCGCCCTTGCCGCCGTCATGCATGAACGGCCCGGTCACGAAGTGCCGGTTATCGTCCTCCGTCAGCCCGTAGTCGCTCACCATCCCGTCGAGCACGGCCTTCGCCGTCGGCGCCCAGTTCGCCGGGTCGAACCTGTTCGCGATCGGCTTGCGCACGAAGCAGTCGACCTGCACCCTTGCCAGGCCGACCGGGAGGGCGGCGCGGACAGCAGCCCGGTAGCCCGCCCCGCGCCAGGCCTTCACCTTCTTCGAGGTCGCCCCCCAGTGGCCTTTGTCCCGGTTCGCATTCAGGAACTCGCACGGCGCATCGACCACGAACTCGAAGACCTGCCCGACGCTCGGCGGCGCTGTAAGCCGATCTGCGGGCTTCAGGGGTGCTTCGCGGGTGATTGGACCTTGAAGGCCCTGAATGGCGATAGGCGCCCCCAGCGCGGCCCGCGCAGCAGGACGATTACCCGAAGGCTTCGACACGATCGGCGCCAGGCCGAGGCCCTTATCGCGCAGACGGGCCAGGAACGCCGCCTGCGCAGCTTTTCGGGGTCTGCCGCGTGGGGAGTCGCGTCGCGTGGTCATGGCTGGTCTTTCGGGTCGGGCCTGAAGTAGCCGAGTCGTTGGGCGAGTGTGGCGCAGGGGGCGCAGTAGTTGGCTTTTGATGTGTGGCCGGTCCAGACGTTGACGAAGTTGCCTTCGGTGGTGGCTTCGACGGGCTGGTCATGGTCTTCGGACATGCAGGCGGTCATATTTTGCCGAGCCTTTCGAGGTTCATTTGTTCGTGTTCGAAGATTCTGGGGATCAGGTCGGGTCTGCCGATGCGGTGCAGCTGCCTTTTGAGGGCGTCGGGTTTGCCGTGGTAGCTGGTTTTGCGGAGGATTTCGCCTTCGCCTTCGCCGCACATGACCAGGAATTCGATTTCGCTGGTGAGCGCTTCGGCGCGGTCGGCTTTTGCTGCGGCTGCGAGTTCGATCCTGCTTGCCCGCGCTTCGGGGCTGTAGCGGGTCATGCGGCGTACTTGCTTTGGTCGTAGGCCTGCGGCCTGCGGTTGAAGTGGATGTTCACGACGCGCAGCGCGGATAGGTGCGCGGCCCGCTGCTTCGTGGTCCAGGCGGTGCCGGGGAAGTGTTTGCGCAGCGTTTCGGGGTCTGCGCCTTCGGTGCGGCTGATCTCGGCGTGACTCCATCCGTCATCGAGCATCGCCTGTATGGCCTGCCTGCGTTCGGGGGTCATCATGCGTCGAGTGTCGGCGTTGATGCCGTGGCGCTTGCGGTGCCTGCTGATGGTTGCGGGGTGCACGCCGTAGTGCTCGGCGAGTTCGGGGGCGGTCCAGCCGTCGGCGTTTAGGCGGTGGAACTCTTCGGCGTCGATGATGACGCGGGGCATCAGGCGGCGCTCGTTTCGTGGCCGTGCTCGCGCTCGAAGCGCCAGCGGGCTTCTGCGCGTGCTGCGGCGTCGAGCATGGGCACGACGCGGATCGCTTCGACTTCGGCTTCTGCCAGGGCTTCGACTCGGCGGGGGTGGTGCAGGGTTCGGAGCTGCCTGATCGCAGTGTTGAGCATCAGCAGCTTCTCTTGAAGGATCTCGGTCTCGCGCTTGCGCACCAGGGCGCGGAGGGCGAGCAGTTCGATCGCTGCGTTCTGGTCTGCGGCTGCTGCGTGCCGGTACTGGTGCACCGTGAGCGGGGCCTGCTGGTCGGTCATGGCGGTCTTCTTTCGGGGTGTCTGGCGGGACGGGTTTTTCTGGCGGATCTGCTCGCGTTGTTACTTAGGTGACGATCAAGGGCGAATGGTTGAAGGGTTGAAGGGAGTTAGGAGTTAAGGAGTTAAGGAGTGCGGGATACCTTTCGGGAAGGGTTCGACGAAGGGTTCCGTAAGGGGTGGTCGATACCTTCGACGAAGGGTTTATGGATACCTTTCGGGAAGGGTTTCGCGATGCCTTTATGAAAGGGTTTCGGGAAGGGTTTATCGAAGGGTTTCGGGATGCCTTTACCGATGCCTTCATCAGAACCGACTCGCATCTTCGAAGGCCGCGTCATAGCTCTGCACGAAGCCGTCGAGCAGCATCTTCGGGTCGAGTTGAGTGAACTGCATGATCGGCGTCAGGGTCGTGAAGCAGTGCGCCGCCTTGTCGAGTTCGGCCTTCAGCTTCGCCGGGGCCAGGCCTGCGCCTTCGATCTCGGCGACCGTGGCTTCTTTCAGTCGGGTCAGTTCATGGCTGATGACGCCCTGAATCGTCGGCGATCCAATGCCCCTGAATGCCTTGACCATCGCGACGCACATGTTCGGCTGCTTGTAGAGACCGTCATGCTTCACGAAGGTCCGCACAAGCACTTCTTCGGTCTCGTCGTCGATCACGATAAACAGCTTCGACCGAAGTTCAGCCGCGGCCCGCTCGACGTCCATCGCGGTAGTCTCGACGGCGTGTTTCGCTAGCTTCTTCGGCTTCCACTCAGCGACCCCGACGAAGTCCACGTCGAGCAGCAGGGCGCCGTAGAGCCACTGGCCGTCGCGGGTCAGGGCCTTGTAGTCGGGGTCAATTTTGACGTCGCGCTGCATGCGCACATATCCGCCGCCTTGCTTCACTTCGCGCCTGCCTTGCCTGTCAATGCTGCAACGGCCCGCGGGTCATTCCAGACCGGGGCGTCGGGGTTGTCATCGCGCAGCTGTTGAAGCTCGCGCAGTACGGCTTCGGCCAGCTTCGGCGACCTGACGCTCGCGAGAGAGTTCACGACGGCGATAACCTTGCGGGCGTTGTTAGCCGGTGTGACGTCGGACAGGTAGCCGGGGAACATCATTTCGTCGGTCTCGGGGTCATAGAGCATGATCCCGCCGTCGTCGAGGGCGTGGGCTTGATCGACGATGAACTGCTCGTCAATTCCAGGGGTCAGCTGTGCGTACCGCTTAGGCCATACGTCGATGACGCCGCAGGGGCGCGGACCTTCGCGGAGGGCGGTAAAGAACAGCCATTGAGCCTGCCAGGTCAGGGCGCGGAATTGCGGGCTGCTGGTGACGCTTGTCTCGGTCATTTTGGGCCTATCTTTTGGGCTATCGTTCGGTCGAAACTTCGACAATAGTTCGACCATACACTAACGCTAGGCGTTCGAACAATCCCGAAACGCCGAAAACCGCCCACCCTTGCGGGCAGGCGGTTCGGGGCGCTGGATCAGGTCATGAGCAGCGGCAGTCGGGTTGCGAGTTCGTCGTGATCATCCCGCAGGCGGGGCACGGCTCGCCCTTCTCTGACGTCGTAATACTCCGATCCCGGTCGCGGCGCGGGATCATGCGATCGCCAGGTCTTCGACGACATACAACGCGGCCCGGCGCTGGCGGGCGATCGCGTCGTCGAGCCGGTCGGGATCGAAGCCGTAGAAGTGATCGTCGTTCACGAACGTGACCGGAACGCCCGTATAGCCGAGTTCCTTCAGGGCGTCGAGCTTGTTCTGCTTCTCGGCATTCTCGGGCGAATCGGGGTCGCCCTTCATGGTCAGGTCGTCGACGGTGAAGTCGGCGGCGTGCTTGGTCAGGTGACGCTTGACGCCGTTGCACTGAACGCAAGGGGTCTTCGAGTAGACGACGATCGTCGGGGCTTCTTCTCGGGGCATGAGATCGGTGACTGCTTCCATCTGGCGGGGACGCTTCCTTCGGGTGGAGTTGCTAAGTGGAGCAGCCCGCGGCCAGGTATGGGGGGCACTGGCCGCGGGCTGGTGTTTGGATCTTGCGCCGCTGCTGGCGGCGCGTGTGGGAAGGCTCAGAACGGAGGTTCGGCGTCCGGGCCGTTGCCCCAGCCGCCCGCGTTCGCGACGCCCGGCGTTGCCCAGGGGTCTTCGGCTGGCGCGGCCTGCTGACCGCCCCAGCCCTGACCCTGCTGCCCGCCGCCGAAGGTGCCGCCGCTATTGAAGCCGCCGCCCTGCGCCTGCCCGCCGCCCTGCTGGCCGCGGTTCGTGCGGTTGACCTTCGCGTTCGCGTAGCGCAGCGAGGGGCCGATCTCGTCGACTTCGAGTTCGATCACGGTGCGCTTCTCGCCTTCTTTCGTGTCGTAGCTGCGGGACTTCAGCCGCCCCGATGCAATGACGCGCATGCCCTTCGTCAGCGACTCGGCGACATTCTCGGCCGATTCGCGCCAGACCGCGGCCCGCAGAAACAGGGTTTCGCCGTCCTTCCATTCGTTCGACTGCCGATCGAATGTTCTAGGCGTTGAAGCAATCGTGAAGTTCGCGACGGCTGACCCGCTCGGGGTGAAGCGAAGCTCGGGGTCGTTCGTCAGGTTGCCGATCACAGTGAGGGTGGTTTCCCCGGCCATTAGCTTGCCTTCCGTATTGCGGCGCGCTCGGCCCGTTGAGCCTTGCGCTTAGCCGCTAGCTTGATGTTGTTTGCCCGCCTGCAAGTCATGCAGCGTCGAGCGGTGAAAGTGGAACGAGTCGAAGGTCGCTCGTAGGTCTGCACGTTGTCGCCGGTCAGCGCGTGGCCGTGCTTGCAGTGCGTTATGTCGAACTTGCCGCCCCGCGCCCGGTTCCGCCTGACCTTGTCTTCGATATTGTCGGCATGGGTGCCTTCGTAAAGATGCTCGGGGTTGACGCACGGCGGGTTGTCGCAGTGGTGCAGTGCGTTCGCTTCGAGCGGGCGACCGAGACTTTCGGCCAGGGCTGCACGGTGAGCAAGGCGCGAGCCGTTGACCTTCTTCGGCAGGATGCCGTAGCCGGTCTTATTGGTCGCCCCTATGAACGGGATGCACGGCGTCAGCATGTCAGTCGTTCCTTTCGTCTTCGGGTGTTGCGGTTTCGGGGATCGGCCCGCCGACGTGCCGCCAGCGCTTGCCGTTGACGATCAGGGACACAAGGCCCTGCGTGATGCCGTGCTCGTCGGCTATGTCGATCTGCTTGCAGCCGTGCGCGTAGGCCTGCCGGATCTCGACGATCTGGTCGTCGGTGAGTTT
>Ga0065714_10064563_pt1 | contig 35434 bp, 22 predicted proteins | sample MisRhiReplicate2_FD_59101 | JGI IMG/M metagenome (GOLD analysis project Ga0065714, IMG submission 59101) | Miscanthus rhizosphere microbial communities from Kellogg Biological Station, MSU, sample Rhizosphere Soil Replicate 2: eDNA_1 v2... | ecosystem: Host-associated > Plants > Roots >... | reverse complement strand
AAAAACATCTGAATCCGCGACCGCAACCACCGCTCCCCAGGGTCGTTGTCCTGGGAACCGCGCCAGGCCATGTGCAGCTCGAAGCTGCGCACCGGTATGGGTGGGTCTTCGGCGCGTACGCCGCCGGCGGCGGTCAGCGCGTCGGCCGTGTAGTCGGGCACGGTGGCGATGATGTCGGTGCCCGACAGCAGGGTGCTCAGACCGTTGAATTGCGGCACGGCCAGCACTACGTGGCGCTTGCGGTCGAGTTTCGCCAGCTCTTCATCGATGAAGCCGCTCAAGTCACCCGCGAAAGACACCAGGGCATGGGGCCGCGCGCAGAATTCGTCCAGGGTCAGTCGTCCCGGCGCGGTGTCGGCCCGCAATACTTTGGGCAAGCTGCGTCGCAAGACCTTGCGCTTGGCGTTGGCCGGCAGGTCGTCGGTGTAGCTGACGCCAATGGAGATTTCACCGGACGCCAGCAAACCAGGCATCAGGATGTAGTTGACCCGGCGCACCACCAGCACGATGCCGGGCGCTTCGGCGCGCAGGCGCTTGAGCAGCATCGGCAGCAGGGCGAATTCGGCGTCGTCCGACAGGCCGATGCGAAACACCGAGGTGCTGGTGGCCGGGTCAAATTCCGCTGCACGGCTGACCGCCGTGGAAATCGAATCCAGGGCCGGGGAGAGCAGGGCGAAGATCTCGACCGCCCGGGCCGAAGGCTCCATGCTGCGGCCGGTACGTACGAACAACGGGTCATCGAACAGGCTGCGCAGGCGCGACAGCGCGGCGCTGATGGCCGGTTGGCCTAGGAACAGTTTCTCGGCCGCGCGAGTCACACTGCGTTCATGCATCAATGTTTCGAACACGATCAACAGGTTCAGATCGACACGCCGCAGGTCATTACGATTCATCTGGGGTCCTGGCAGATTCGGTAAGCTTGACGTGAGCGGCCATATGGGAACAATGGCCGGCATGAATCTTACGGGGAAAGGCTGGTACTCTGCACCGGCTAATTGAGTTTTCTTAGGTTAAGTCCTACAGGATTGGTTGGTTTTTCTTACTGCGGAATCAATGACAGGCATGTCGACTATTAATAGCCACTGATGGTCTTGGGTACAAAGCCCGGATAGAGTTCATGGCATTAGAGGTTACTTTGACGAGGTTTGCGATGTCCCGCACGATCCGTTTTCACAAGTTTGGTGGTGCCGAGGTGCTCAAATGCGAAGAGCATGCGGCGGCTCTTCCTGCGCCAGGAGAAGTGCAGGTCCGTGTCGAAGCGATCGGCATCAGTTGGTACGACACCTTGTGGCGCCAGAACCTGGCGTCGTCCCAGGCACGTCTGCCTTCGGGCCTGGGCCATGAAATGGCCGGCGTGGTAACGGCCGTCGGCGACGGCGTCGATGACTTGGCCGTGGGCGACAAGGTCGCCAGTTTCCCGGCCGAGAGCCCGAACGATTATCCGGTGTACGGTGAGGTCATCGTGCTGCCACGCACCGCGCTGACCCGTTATCCCGACGTGCTCAGCCCGATCGAAGCCGCCGTGCATTACACGCCGCTGCTGATCGCATATTTCGCCTACATGGACCTGGCGCGGGTCAAGCCGGGGCAATTCGCCCTGGTCACCGATGCCAGTCATTGCGCCGGCCCTTCCTTCGTACAACTGGGCAAGGCCCTGGGTGTGCGGGTGATCGCGGCCACCAAGACGGCTGACGAGCGTGAGTACCTGTTGTCGCTGGGCGCCGAGAAGGTCATCGTCACCGAAGAGCAGGACTTGCTGATGCAAATCAACAAGCTCACCGACAACCGTGGCGTCGATGTGGTCTTCGACGGCCTCGGCGGGCCCCAGATGTCGCTGCTGGGTGACGTGTTGGCACCGCGTGGCAGCCTGGTGCTGTATGGCTTGCAGGGTGGCAACCAGACGCCGTTTCCAGCCTGCGCGGCGTTCCAGAAGAACATTCAGTTCTTTGTGCACTGCATCGGCAATTTCACTGGCAAGCCGGAACTGGGCATTCTCCAGGACCAGGTGGCCTTGCAACGAGCACTGCGCGATATCAATCAACTGACCGCCGACCGCGTGCTGTTGCCACTCAAGACTCGGGTCTTCCCATTCTCCGAGTTCGTCGAGGCTCACCGTTACATGGGCGAATGCCCTTGCCGTGAACGTGTTGCCCTTCAGGTCGTCGACCCGGCCTGAACCCTGTCTTGCGCAAGAGTCATCGCCCCGGGCTCTTGCGCTGCCTTCGCCCTGACACCCCATCCTTTCTTACGGCACCTCCTGCCTGGCGGTGCTGCGTTCGCACCTCACCATCTCGCGCCTTGAATGGCCTGTCCCGGTTCGCTCAAGACTGAAACGGTCTGTCGGCCAACATCTGAACTGGTTTTTGCCCTCAATCTGTATCTTCTAATCATTGTTTAAGTCTTGATAATTGAACGCTGATTTCCATATCAAGGAAGAAGTCGTGGTGCGGTATAACTTTTTCGAAGGTCTTCATCCTTCAAGATGCATTCAAGGGGTAACGAGCATTAACAGCTGCAGATATATCTATCGACCCTGGAGAAGACAGGGCGGGGTAGACTGCCAATTAAAGTTCGGCAAGTTCTTTGTTTCTTGTGCTCATTGTCTGTGGGACGTTGTCGGAATTCTCCTAGGACGTGCCGTCCGGTCGCTTGGGTCCCGTGTTTTCGGGGCTTTAGGCGGGAGTGTGAAGGGGCGTGAGCCTACTCTCGGTATATGTATCAAATAATTACGACAAGCAATGCTCGAGCGTATTGCTAATACTCTTTGAGTGCTAGAACAACCATCTAGATCAACACGTCGCGCAGTCACGTTGGTGCGGGTGCGACGCCGATAGTTGAATTTCCAGGTAAATGGCTATGAGTGCAATTCATGAGCAGGCAATGACTCACGTGTATCAACAGATACTGCAACGACTGTCAGGTTTTTATTCCCGGGCAGAACGTACCGCGTTGCAGCTTTTGATCCAGCGTTTAATTGTCGCCGCCGGAGGCATCGAGCGGATTGGCGATTACCGAGTGTTGACGGTCCAGAATGGGAGCAGGGAAAGTTTTTATGTGCTGACCGCCTTGCGGGCCGCACAGTTGAGCATCGCAGGGCGACATCCGGTGACCTTCACCTTGCGCGTCGCCACGCCACGCCTGAGCGAAACTACCCAGGCGACGCTGGAAAACATCCACCGCTGCTACAGCGCGCTGTTTGTCTACGATGATCCCCGGGTCGAATTGCTGATGGCCGATAACCGCGAGGTGTTGCCGTTCAATCACCGGCAGCCCCTGTCGATGGCGGGGCACGAAGCCAATCGCATGGACCTGCTGGTCCTGGGGCACCTTCGCGCGGTCGACAGCCCCTTGGAGATTGGGGACGACGGCTACCTGGCGATGGCCGAGTTCTATCGGCACATGGCCCGCTGGGAGTCGGGCGTGGATTCGTTGGTCAGCAGCGATACACCGCGCCAGCAAAAACAATTCATATCGGGCCTGCGCCGCGCGACTCGCAAGATCGGCCTGCTGACCGAGCACGCCTGCGGTTTCGACAACCTTTTTGCCCACCTCGACGCCCTGGGCGGTGATGTCTACCGGCATTTCTATGGGCCGGAGCGCCTCGATGCCTGGAAGCCCGAGGGTCACTTCGAGGCCTGCCGGCGAGTGGGCCACGTCGGCATCGACGACCTGATCGTCGATCGTTCGGAGGGAACCAACTGGCCGCTCTTCAACGAGTTCCTGCGGGTGCAGACCGAGGGGCTTGTGCCATCGGCGCCTGAAAACGAATACATCAGCCCGCTGCTGTCGGCCCATCTGCACGGCCTGCAGGCCTGCTACCTGCACGGACGCAGCTATGAAACCGGCTACGGCGACTACGCGCAGCGGGCGATCATGATCATGCACCGCAAGCAATTGCCGGAACACGTCTGCGAACAGGCTCGGGCGCTGTTCGGCTCGCCGTCGTCGATTCCCGAGCGTCGTGCCTACGCCGCCCTTGAAGCACAAAAGATCCTGGGGCTCAGTGAAACGCAACTGGTGTGCATGCTGTTCGCGCCCTTCGTGGGGCAGGGCACGGGCCTGGAGCATTTCCTGCGTTGCTGCCACCCCGGCATGCTGGTGGCGATGCCGGACCTGCACAAGGCCATGCAGGGCGCGACCGTCGCCGATCAGGTAGCGCAGTGGATGGTCGATGTCAGCGGCTTGCCCATCGACATCCTTGGCAAGCTGTACCGGGCGAGTGTTTCACTGCCGGAACAAGCGGAAAGCGCCCCGGGCGCCGATCCGCAGCAGGCCAATGACGGCGTTGACGCTGCAGAAGGCGGATCGGCTGCCGATGGGTTGCACGAACGCTCGGCAAGGCATTGAGGAACGAGGTTTGACGGACTCATCTACCTCGTCCCCAGTCCTTGTACCCGGCGTTGCGACTGAGCTGACTGCGACCCGCTGTCCTGGCCTGAGCCGATGAAAAATTGCCGGGAGACAGACTTCGCCTATCAGGCGGTTTATCGCTACCTGACCACGCTGATCAACGAGCTGGAGGTTGATGCGCGGGTTCGCCTGCCGTCGCTGCGGCAACTGGCCGAGCGTCTGAACGTGTCGATATCGACCATTCAGTACGCGTATTCGCTGCTGGAAAAGGAAGGGCGGGTCTATTCGATCGCCAAGTCCGGTTACTACGCGCTGCCCGTGCCCAGCATGGCCACCCTGGACGGCGGTGACGATTTACTCGAGACCCTGTACGTCAATGCCCGACGACCAGGTATGCAGGTGCTCAGCGCGGATGAACCGGCGTCGATGCAGCCGTTGGACAGCCCGCTGTTGCTGCTCGAGCGCGAACTGCTGCGCCAGTACCCGCGCTCCTCGCAGACACCCTCGCAACCCTGGGGCGAGCTGGAGCTTCGCACTGCGCTGGCTGCCCGCTACACGTCTTCGCCGGCCCGTTGCTGGAATGCCGATGATGTCTACATTGGCGCCGACCTGCGGGGCGTCCTGGAAATTCTTATCGCGGTGCTGGCACTCAGGGGGGCCACCGTGCTGATCGAATCGCCCTGCGATTGGGCGGTGTTGCGCCTGCTGCAGGCGGCGGAGGTCAACGTCATCGAGCTGCCACTGCTGGCCGGGGGGGAACTCAATGTCGAGCAACTGGAACAGCTGCTGGTGAACGAAACGGTACGCCTGGTGGTGCTGTCGTCGGTCTTGAATATGCCGAGGGGGACACTGGTTCCTGAAGAGAACCGTCGTACCATCGCGCATTTGCTGGAGCGGCACGGGACTTGGGTGCTGGAGAACGACAGCCATACAGACCTGGCGTTCGAGGCAAGGATGACGCCTTTTCGAGACTTGCTCGACCCGGACCGGCTGATCGTCTATTCGACGTTCGAGAAAACCATCGGGCCAGAGGCGCCGTATGGCTACGTGTTGTCGCGCCAGTTGACCCTGCACCTGCAGCGACATTTCCTGTTGCGAGCGTTTCGCTTGTCGCCGATCCGCCAGAAAGCCATCGCCCGGCTGTACAGCAACGGTCGGATTGACCAGCACTTGCTGGTGTTGCGGCGCCTGCTGCGTGAAAGCGCGGTTTCGACTACGCAATTGCTGCGCGAGCGGCTAGGGGATAGCCTGCAATGGGCAGAACCTCAAGGTGGTGCGACGATCTGGATGCAGTCGACGCGACGGGTCGACTTGCGACGGGTTTTCCATCGGCTGCTTGCCCAGCGAATCGTCATCGCGCCGGGGGAGTTGTTCAGCCTCCAGGGCCTGTATGCACAACATATGCGCCTGACCCACGCCCTGAACGGGCCGCAGGACATGGACGCTGCGCTCTGCGCGCTGGCCGACGCCTTGAGGCTCGAACAAGCGTAATCGGCGGCAATGGATCGAACCCATCGCGCCATGGTCGAACTGTCAGTAAACTGCACTCCATTTACCGAGCCACTCCACTCAGAGGTTTTGCATGACAGTCAGTCCATTTGCGGGCAAGCCGGCACCGGCAGAGTTGTTGATCGATATCCCGCGACTGGTGACGGCCTACTACACCGGCCGACCCGATGCCTCGGTTGCAACCCAGCGCGTGGCTTTTGGCACCTCCGGGCACCGTGGCAGCTCCTTCGACCTGGGCTTCAACGAGTGGCACGTGTTGGCCATCAGCCAGGCGATCTGCCTGTACCGCGAAGCCCAGGGCATCAACGGGCCACTGTTCGTCGGCATCGACACTCACGCGCTATCGACCCCGGCGGGTGCCAGTGCGCTGGAAGTATTCGCGGCCAACGGTGTAACCGTCATGATCGCCGAGGGCGATGAATACACCCCGACACCAGCGGTTTCCCACGCCATTCTCTGCTACAACCGTGGCCGCACCTCGGGCCTGGCGGACGGCATCGTCATCACGCCGTCCCACAACCCACCGCAAAGCGGCGGCTACAAGTACAACCCTACCAACGGTGGCCCGGCCGATACCCACATCACCAAATGGATCGAAGCCAAGGCCAACGAACTGCTGGCCGACCAGCTCGCCGGCGTCAAGCGCGTCAGCTACGAGCAAGCCCTGAAGGCCGACACCACCCACCGTCACGACTACGTCAACACCTACGTGGCGGACCTGATCAATGTCATCGATTTCGATGCCATCCGCACCGCCGGGCTGCATTTGGGCGTCGATCCGTTGGGTGGCGCAGGCGTGCGCTACTGGCCGGCCATTGCCGAGCATTACCGCCTGGACCTGGAAGTGGTGAACACTCACGTGGATTCCACCTTCCGTTTCATGACCGTCGACTGGGACGGGCAGATCCGCATGGACCCGTCTTCCAGCCATGCGATGCAAGGGTTGATTGGTCTGAAGGACCGCTTCGACGTGGCCTTTGCCTGCGACCCGGACCATGACCGTCATGGCATCGTGACGCCGTCTGGCGGCCTGTTGGCGCCGAACAACTACCTGGCGGTCTCCATCGACTACCTGTTCCAGAATCGCCCGCAATGGCGCGCCGATGCTGCGGTGGGCAAGACCGTGGTCAGCAGCGGCCTGATCGATCGCGTGGCCAAGCGCCTGGGTCGCCGCCTCTATGAAGTGCCGGTGGGCTTCAAGTGGTTTGCCGACGGCCTGTTCGATGGTTCCCTGGGCTTTGGCGGTGAAGAAAGTGCCGGTGCTTCGTTCCTGCGCAAGGACGGCGGCGTCTGGAGTACCGACAAGGACGGCCTGATCCCGGCGCTGTTGGCAGCTGAAATGACGGCGCGCACCGGTCGCGACCCGAGCCAGGCCTACCGCGCGTTGACTGACGAGCTGGGCGAACCGTTCTCGGTACGCGTCGATGCCAAGGCCAGCCCGCAACAGAAGGCGCTATTGAGCAAGCTGTCGCCCGATCAGGTGACGTCTACCGAATTGGCCGGGGAGAAGATCCAGCACATCCTCAGTCACGCGCCGGGCAATGATCAGGCCATTGGCGGCCTGAAGGTCATGACTGAAAACGGCTGGTTTGCGGCACGCCCGTCCGGGACCGAGGATATCTACAAGATCTACGCCGAAAGCTTCATTGGCGACGCGCACCTCAAGCAATTGGTGGCTGAGGCGCAAACGTTGGTGGATGGGGCTATCACCAGCAAGTGACACCGTCGGCAAGCCTTGTCCCAACTATGTGGGAGCAAGGCTTGCCCGCGATCCAGGCGATGCGGTCTTTAACGCGAGGCCCGTTTCGCGAGCAAGCTTTGCTCCCACACAAATTCCTCTCACCACAAGACCAATCAAGCGAGGTCGACGAGCACGATTTCGCTGTCTTCAATGGCGGTCACCCGCAATATCCGCTCATCTTCAATCGCAACACCGTCTCGAGCTTGTACGCGCAAACCATTGATTTCTATCAATCCAGTTGCCGGCACAAGATAAGCTCGACGTGCGGCGTCCAGCCGATACTCCGCACTTTCACCCGCCTTGAGATTGGCCGCTACCAGTCGTGCGTCGGCGCGAATGCGCAGGCTTTGGTCATCGCCGGCCTTGCCACTGGCCAAGGTCACGAAGCCTTCGCGCGAGTCCTTGGGAAACGGCTTGGCGCCCCATGACGGTGCCAGGCCTTCTTCGTTGGGGATGATCCAGATCTGGAAAATGCGGGTGGCCGTCGATTCCAGGTTGTACTCGCTATGGGCAATCCCGGTGCCCGCGCTCATGACCTGTACATCACCGGCCTCCGTGCGGCCCTTGTTACCCAGATTGTCCTGGTGGCTGATCGCGCCTTCGCGCACATAGGTGATGATTTCCATGTCCCGGTGCGGGTGTTGGGGAAAACCGCTGCCAGGGGCGATAACATCATCGTTCCAGACCCGCAAGTTGCCCCAGTTCATGCGCCGTGGGTCGTAATATTCGGCGAACGAAAAATGATGGTGGGCATCCAGCCAACCGTGGTTGGCGGCGCCCAAGGTGGCGAAGGGCCTGAGTTCGAGCATGTTCGTGTCCTTTTCGCTGAGCAGCGAAAGCGATGGTTGATGGGGCTATTTTCGCTAAGGAACACATCGATAAAAAGCGTAAAAAACGCGTCAAAGTTATCGTGTATTTAGATATAAAATCGCGAGCCAACTTTCACTTCATCGCCTAAACCCATGACTTAAAAGCTTTTGGGTGGAACCCGGCGGCAAATACAGACACCATAGCCGTCATGGTTCATGAACACCCGGAGTCATCAGCGTGGCGCAACACACTCCCGATCTTCCCCCCGAGCTTTTATCCCTGGCCCAGATGCCGCTGTTCAAGCGCCTGGCAGCCCGGTTCTTCGGCCATGGCCTGACACGCCTGCGAGCCCAACATCGCGCTTCCTGGTTGCATGGCCAGGCCGACGGTTTCCGCAGCGGTCATACCGCTGGTTTTGACTATGGCTACAAGGAAGGCCGGGCCGAAGGGCTTGAGGAGGGTCGTCAGGTCCTGTTGATCCGTGATTCGCGCAGCACGGAGCATCCGGCACCGCAGGTCGATGATCTGCTGTTCGATGACTGGCGCCTGCCGCTGACCGCCGAGCTGAAGAAACGCATCAAGACAGATGTCACCCGATTGCTGCCGGCGCATGCACAACCGAGCGCCGCGCAATGGAAGATGATTTTCAGCGACACGCCCTCGACCTCGGTGGTCGCCGGGGCCGGGGCGGGCAAATCCACCACCCTGGTACTGCGCATTGTGCTGTTGTCCCATTACCTGGGTTTCGAACTGGACTCGATGACCGTGGTGACGTTTACCCGGGAATCGCGCAAGGATTTCATCCAGAAACTGATCGAAGTGTTTGCCCTGTGGGGGCGAACCGTCAGCCTCAAGGAAGCCCGTGACCTGGTGCGGACATTCCATTCGCGCATCTTGCCCATGGTTCGCAGCCTGCCCGGGTTCGAACGGCTCCAGGCGTTCGAGACCCTGAGTCATCGCGCCGAAGCGGGTGACGATGATGCCCAGGGCAATCCCTTTGATTTGCGCATCAACGACGCCCAGCGCCAGCAACTCAACGCCTGTTATTACAACCTTTACCAGCGTGACGCGCGTTTCCGTGAGCTGATCCTGCCGTTGTCCCGCCACGCGCTGCAACTCAAGGAGCTGGAACGCGATCACCCGGATGTGCAAAAGCGCGTCGCCGTGACCGAACTGGCAGCCCAGCGCGACGAAGAGTTGTGCGATGCCGTCGAAGACCTGTGGTTCCGCGCCGGTGCCTGGCCGATCAAGGGTATCGAGCCGAAGCGACAAACGTTCGAAATCAATGGTTCGACGTTCCACTGTCATGGCTACGCGCCTTCCCTGGATGCCTGGGTGATACTGGGGTTCGATCCACGGGAAGATGCCCGGCTCAATCGTCCGGGCGCCAAGTTGAGCATCCGCGCGGAATGGGCGGTAAAGCGCACCTTGTTTCAAGCTTTTTGCCGTAAGCCACTGATCTGGCTGGAAAGTTATGAGGCGTCAAAACGTGTATTAGCGTCAATGGCCGGCGATGCCAGCGCCGGGCCTGGGTTCGACTACAAGGTCAAGGGCGAGCTGGGTTCAGCGCCATTGCTGGACTGCTTTGTTGCGGCGGCAGGCTTTATCGAGAACCTGGGCCTCGACGTCCCGGATGCCGTGGGGCGGATGTCCTTTGCCCAGGATGATCCCGATCGGTATTTCTTCGAAGCGCTGAGTCGCTACTGGCGGGCATTCGAAGACCATCTGCTCGACCAATCGCCGCCGGTCATGACCTACAACCGCATGTTTGCGCTGTTCAGCGAACATTCGCCGGAAAATTTCAAGTTGCTGGGGGATGCGTTGCTCAGGCCGCTTTCGCACCTGATGGTCGACGAGTTCCAGGACGTGTCGCCGCAGATCGTCTCCTGGCTGCGCGCCAGTCTTCGGGAAATACGCAGCCGTGGTCCCGCGATGCACGTGGGGCGCGGCGCCCAACGCTCTTCATTGTTGTGTGTAGGGGACGATTGGCAATCAATCTATGGCTGGCGCGGCAGCTCGCCGAGCTATTTCATGGCATTCAACAAGCAATTCCCGTCGCCGACGACGACCCGGGTCATGCTCACTGACAACTACCGCAGCCACCAACACATCATCGATGCGGCCGAGCATATTGTTCGCGCCGCTGCGGCTATCCCAGGCAAGAAGGCCAAGGCCAGTGGCGTGTCTCGCTCGTTGAGCCCGGTGAATGTGTTGGATCGCGACGACGAAGGGTTGGCGCGGCGACTGGATGAGCACTATCGCAACGGCGATTCGATCTTGATGTTGTATCGAAAAAGTAGCGATAAGCTATTGATAGAAAAGTATATTCAGCCAACAGTTAATGTTGATTCTAGCTTGCCGTACGACGCGCGACGGCTCAGGCAAATGACTTACCACAGTGCCAAGGGGCTCCAGGCCGATGCGGTGTTCCTGCTGGGCGACTGCCAGCACCTGAGCAGTTCACCCTACAAGAACCAGGTCTATCGAATGGCCGGGCTAGGCCAGGACGGTGACGCCGAACCTTACGACTCGGCGCAAAAGGACGAAATCCTGCGCCTGGCGTATGTGGGCATCACGCGTGCGGTGCAGCACTGTTACTGGTACGTCGATGGCCAGGACGGCCAGGCGGCCAATGGGCCCAAGGCCTCGGATCGTATTGCCACGGATAAGCCCTTTTTCGCTGACCATCGCCGTGTTCGTAAAGGATAAGGCTTGGTGTGTCTATCCGTTGCAAGCGTAACCCTGTGGGAGCGAGCTTGCTCGCGAAGGCGATGTCACAGTCGACGAGGGTGTTGAATATGCTGGCCTCTTCGCGAGCAAGCTCGCTCCCACGGGGGGGGTACGTTCTTACGCCATCGGCGGCAACCGTCGCTTGACGGGTGTTTTCTTGACGATGGCCGTATTGGTCTCGGCGTGGACATTGAGTTTGTCCAGCAAGGTATCCAGCTGTTCCATCGAGCGCACGTGCAGGCGGGCGATGAAGCAGTCGTCGCCGGTTACCTTGTCGCATTCGGTGAATTCGGCGATGGCCTGGATCTGCCGCTCCACTTCCTGCAACTGCCCCGGCAGCGGGCGGATACGCACGATGGCCTGGAGTTGATAGCCGAAGCACTTGGGGTCCACCTCAACGGTGTAGCCCCTGAGCACGCCACGTTCTTCGAGCCGGCGAAGGCGCTCGGCGACACTGGGGGAGGACAGGCCACTGAGGTTTGCCAAGGCCTTGAGGGAACGTCGGGAATCTTCCATCAGGGCACTGATGAGGATCTGGTCAATATCGTCAGTCATTTCAACTCCATTAGGCGAATGTGTGAAGTTGCCTTGATAAAAAAGGTCAAATCGCAGTTTAGCCTTTTTCAAACCATGGAGAAGCCCCCCGTCGGCTCGGCATACTGTGCCCACTTGCTGAAGGAGCCTGAAGATGGACAAGACCTTACGCCGCGGTTCGCTGGAAATGACTGCCGCCATGCTGATCTCCGGAACCATTGGTTGGTTCGTGCTGGTTTCCGGCCTGCCGGTGCTGGATGTGGTGTTCTGGCGCTGCGTGTTCGGCGCCGTGACCTTGCTGCTGATCTGCGCCGGTTTCGGCTTTTTGCGCCCCGGCATCCTCACCCGTACCACGTTCCTGCTGGCGGTCCTCAGCGGTGTAGCGATCGTCGGCAACTGGGTATTGCTGTTTGCCTCCTATTCCCGTGCCTCGATCGCCATCGGCACGGCGGTGTACAACGTCCAGCCGTTCATGTTGGTGGGGTTGGCGGCGTTGTTCCTGGGGGAAAAAATCACCGCGCAGAAACTGTTCTGGCTGGCGGTGTCGTTTCTCGGGATGCTGGCCATCGTCAGTGCCCATGGTGAGCAAGGGCAGGGTGGCGGCGACTATCTGCTGGGCATTGCCTTGGCGCTGGGGGCCGCATTGCTGTACGCCATCGCGGCGTTGATCATCAAGCGCCTGACCGGCACGCCACCTCATCTGATCGCGCTGATCCAGGTCAGCACCGGCGTGTTGCTGCTGGCGCCCTGGGCGAACTTCTCGGCATTGCCGCAACACCCCCAGGCCTGGGTCAGTCTGTTGATCCTGGGCGTGGTGCACACCGGCGTGATGTACGTGTTGCTGTACAGCGCCATACAACGTTTGCCGACTGCATTGACCGGTGCGCTGTCGTTCATCTATCCCATCGCAGCGATCTTCGTCGACTGGTTCGCCTTCGGCCATCGCCTGGAGCCGCTGCAATGGTTGGGCGTGGCGGCGATCCTGCTGGCGGCTGCCGGCATGCAACAGGGCTGGGGCATCAAGTCGCGGCGCCCAGCCCTGTCGTAGCCCACCGTTCGGGCGTGGATCAGAAGATGTAGTCAGTGGTCAGGAAGTTGGAATCCCGCTCACGGATAATGTCGCTGATCAACGCCTTGTTGTTGTCCTGGAACTTGGTTGCCACCAGCGTGCGGATGGAAAAGGTGCGCAGCGCATCGTGGACCGACAAGGTGCCCTCGGCCGAATTCTTCCGGCCATTGAACGGGAACGTGTCCGGGCCCCGTTGGCACTGGGCGTTGATGTTGATGCGTCCGACCTGGTTGGCGAAGGTGTCCACCAGCTTGCCGACTTGTGCCGGGTTGGTGCCGAAAATGCTGAGCTGCTGGCCGAAGTCGGACTCCAGCACGTAGTCGATTACGGTATTGAGGTCGCGGTACGGCACGATGGGTACGACCGGGCCGAACTGTTCCTCATGGTAGACCCGCATCGCTGTGTTCACCGGATACAGCACCGCCGGGTAGAAAAACGAGCTTCGCGATTCGCCGCCGTGGGCGTTCTTCACTTCTGCACCCTTGGCCAGCGCATCGGCGACCAGCGAATGCAAGTAATCGACTTTGCTCGCTTCGGGCAACGGCGTCAGCGCCACGCCGTCCTCCCAGGGCATGCCGGGTTTCAGGGTGGCGAGCCTGGCGTTGAACTTCTCGATGAACGCCGGCGCCACATCCTCATGGACAAACAGGATTTTCAGCGCCGTGCAGCGCTGGCCGTTGAATGACAGCGAGCCGGTCAGTGCCTCGTTGACTGCGTTGTCCAGGTCGACGTCTGGCAGCACCAGGCCAGGGTTCTTCGCATCCAGTCCCAGGGCGGCACGCAAGCGGTGTGGCCGCGGGTGAAGCTTCTTCAGGTCACTGGCCGCCTTGTTGGTGCCGATAAAGGCGAAGATGTCGATCTTGCCGCTGGCCATCAGCGCGCTGACAGTTTCCCGGCCGCTGCCGTAGATTACGTTGATCACGCCTGCCGGGAAGCTGTCGCGGAAGGCTTCGAGCAATGGCCGTACCAGCAGGACGCCGAGCTTGGCCGGCTTGAACACCACGGTGTTGCCCATGATCAAGGCCGGGATCAGCGTGGTGAAGGTTTCGTTCAGCGGGTAGTTGTAGGGGCCCATGCACAAGGCCACGCCCAGGGGCACGCGCCGGATCTGTCCGAGGGTGTCCTGTTCCAGCTCGAAACGGCTGGAGCGCCGGTCCAGCTCCTTGAGGGCGTTGATGGTGTCGACGATGTAGTCGCAGGTGCGGTCGAATTCCTTCTGGGAGTCCTTGAGGTTCTTGCCGATTTCCCACATCAGCAACTTGACCACGGCCTCACGTTGCTCGCGCATGCGCGCCAGGAAGGTTTCCACATGGCGGATGCGCTCGGCGACGCGCATCGTTGGCCACTGGCCCTGGCCGCGATCGTAAGCCCGCACGGCAGCGTCCAGGGCGGTGAGGGCGGTCTCGGCATCCAGCAGCGGCGTGCTGCCGAGAATCACTTGCTCATCGCCCAGTTCACCCGTCACGTAAACGGGGCTGCGGACGACGGCCAGCGGCCCTTGCCAGGTTTCCAGGACGCCGTCGACCAGGTATTCGCGCTGTTCGATCCGGCCTTCGAGGCGATAGGCCTCCGGGATGTCGGCGGCGTCGGGAAAAAGGTTGGCGAGGAAGGGGTCGGTGGTCATGTCGTTACTCCATCAATGAAATGAGCCAGGGGCAGACGGCTTGCAGGTATGAATCGCTTTTAGCGTTATACGCCTTAATGGAGGTGTTTTTTAAGTGGCGGCAGATTGCTTGCGCCGTGTTGATGTAGGAGCTGCCGAAGGCTGCGATCTTTTGATCTTTCGCTTGAGGCTCAAGCGTTTGGGGAAAGATCGCAGCCTCGCTGCACTCGACCGCTCCTACACGGCTCCTACACAGTTCCTGCACGCGGGGCTATCGATTACAGAATTGGCATTACCAGCGCATCCGCACCCCCATGCTGGTAATGATGCCGTTGAGGTCGTTGTCGTCGACGTCACTGCTGTAGTCGGCGCTGACATACAGGCTTACCGTCGGCGTGACCCGTGCCACCAGGCCCAGGCCGACTTCGACGGTGGAGGATTTTCGGCTGCTGCTGATCTTGTCGACCTTATCCAGGGACAAGGTATCGGCGCTCTGGACGGTGTGCCACAAGTTGGTTCGCACATAGGGCTCCATGCCGAGGCTGTTGACTCGGTAATTGCCTTTGAGTCGCGCACCGACGCGGCCGCTCCAGCTGTTCAGTTCATTGCCGGTGCCGCTCTCGGCATTCGGTGTGTCGAGGGTGATGCGTTGGTTGATCAGTTGGGCCTGGGGTTCGACGACCCAGTGGGTCCCGATGCCAATCGCAAAGCCCCCTTCGACGGACAGCGTCACCGCATTGCCTTCGGTGGCCTGGCGCTGGCCTTGTTCGGTGCGGCTGTAGCCATTGACCCGGCCGCCGCTGGCGCTCAGGTCCACGTGCCAGCCTGCGGGGCTGGTCAGGCTCCAATAGGCGCCGAGACTCGAGCCTTTCAGGTTCAGGGCGTCTTTGCCCGGTTCGGCCATCGCGGGCGTCACCAGCAGGCCACTGCCCGTTGAAATGATCTGGTTTTGCCCGCTGATCAGGCCCATGCGCTGGGTATGACCGCTGTCGTTTCGCAATGTGAACAGGGCAGAGCTCTTGTCGGAGGCGGGGTCGCTGCCGATGGTTGCGGTATTGCGGTTGCTGGACTGGGCTCGGCCATACCAGGGCTGTGTTGTTTCTTCGTCAGGCCAGGCCTGTACCTCCATGGAGGAAAGCAGCAACAACGAAGTAGAAAGGGTGTGGAAGGTGATGGAGATCTCTTGCGGACGGAGGGAAGTTTTCATGGGGGTCTGCCTTGCAATCGCATGCATTTCTCGCTTTTTGGCGTCTCTCCTACCCCGAATGAGGGGCGACCGAATGGATTGAGGCAAGCCTCTGGCGGCCCGTCTTGGCGGGTTCCAGAGGCCTGCCCCTGACTGTATTTCCGGGGGTAGTACGGTGTAGTCAAGAAGACCGATGGCGCTGCGTCAAGAAAATGAACGATGAATGGCAAGATGAAATCAGAGGCAATAAGACACTGATTTAAAATGCTTATTAAGGTCTGCGTTTGGGCGTCAAATCATCGTCGCAGAGGCTGGCTACCAACTGACCCGTACACCGAGATTGCCCGCCACACTGCGTTGCTGGCTGCTGTCGAGGTTGGCGCTGTAGTCCGCTCCGGCGTACACGCTGACCGTGGGCGCCAGGCTCACGATGACGCCTACGCCCAGGTCGCCAGTGGACGCGCGTTGTTGGGTCTTGACCCGTTCAGTGTCGTCGAACGTCACCGTATCGGTACCGGAAAACGTGTGCCAGAGGTTGGCGCGCAGGTATGGCTCCACGGGCATGCCGCTGACCTGGTAGCGGCCCTTTAGGCGAGCGCCGAGGCGACCGGTCCAGGCACTGTCGGAGTCGAACTCTACCTTTGAGACCCCGTCGTCTTGCGTGTCCAGGGAGACCTTCTGGTGGATGATCTGCACCTGGGGTTCCAGGACCCAGTCGGTGACCACCGCGAAGGGGTAACCGGCTTCCGCCGACAGGGTCAGGGCGTGCCCGCGATTGTCAATTTTCAGCCCGCGTTCGGAGCGGTTGTCGCCGTCCAGTCGCGTGCCCATCACCACGGCGTCGACGTAGCCGCCAGAGGGATCGGTGAGCGTCCAGTAGAGCCCGTAGCTGTCGCCGTCGAGTTCTATCTTGCCGGCGCGTCGGCCTTTGAAACCCAGGTTGAAACCATCGACGTCGCCGTTCAATTCGGTATGGCCGACGAAGAAACCGATGCGTTGGGTCTGTCCACTGGACAGCGGCGAGCTGTACAGGTCATTGCCCACCTGGAAACCCTTGATCGACCCGTCGAACCGCGGCGTCACCGTGCCGGCCCAGGTTTGTTCCAGGTCCTTGCCATAGACCCGGCCCCAACCTGCGCCGAACGCGCCGTTTTCCGTGAGCAGGTGCTGGTCGCCCTGGCGGTCATGGAACGTGCCCAGGGCCATCAGGGTCAGTTGTGCCGCCGCCGGGGGCAATACCGACCAGGTCGGCACTTCCGGCCGGTACAGAGGGATGGGCGCCGCGCCGGGTATTGCAGCCGGCAGCACGGGCAACGTCGGGCTGGGCGCCGCTATCGGTCCGGCGACCACAGTGGAACGCAGGTACCAGTTGTTTTCATTGCCGGTTACGCCGCCCTTGAACAAGCGGTAATCGAATGCCCCGGCCGAGACCGATTGTGCCAACGAAAAGGCGCCGCTATCACTGACCGCGCCGCCTTGGGCCTGGACCACTTCGATGCCATCCTGGGCCGTCTGTGCGCCCGTGCCGCCCAGGTTCGTGACCGTAATGGCGGTACTGCCTGTGAGTGTCCCGCCATTGACCACCAGCTTGTCACTGGGGGAGTTGTCGGCGCCAAGTACCGTTTGCAGGTGCAACTGGCCGTTGTTGCCGACGTAGTTGCCCTGGACGGTGAGGGTATCGTTGGTGCGGGTGTTGCCCTGTGCGAGGTCCACCACGCCAGCGTTGTTGAGCGTCGTCAACTGACCGGCAGTAAAAGGGGCAATGACGCCTTGGGTCGACGTTAGCGTGCTGCCGGAGTCTATGTTGAGCGTCCCGGTGGCGGTGGCGCTGTCACCCAAGGTCAGGGTGTCGTCAAGGTCCAGTCGCGAGCCTTGGGTGAGGTTGACTGTTTCCCAATTGAGGTAGCGAGCGCCGGTGCTGGAGGTGCTGCCACTGAACGTCAACGCGTCCTGGCCCAACCCACCGTCCACGCTGGGTGTAGTGGCGAGCAGGCTTTCATCGAGGTTGCTCAATAACGCGGTGTCGCTACCGTCGCCCATCAGGACGGCCGAATGAATGAGTCCGCCGCTCCACTGAAACTGGTCATCGCCCGCGCTGGCCCGGACCTCGCCGAGAATCTCACCACCGCTGACGGTGATGCTGTCATTGCCGCCGCTGACACTGACATTGCCGCCGATGCGGCCTGCGGAGAGGATGATGGTGTCCTGGCCGAAACCGGTCACCAGGTTGCCGATGATATTTCCACCGGACATATCGAAGACGTTGTCATCGAGTTTCATGTCGACCCGGCCGATAGTGCCGCCGGTCATCTTCGCAATGTCGCCATCTTCGAACGCGTCGACGATGGTCCCGCCGGTCATCAGGAACGTATCGAGGCCGTCCCCCTGGGCCAGGGACAAGATCCGGCCGCCATTCATGACGAAATCGTCGGCTGCCGAGCCTTGCTCGACATCACCGTCAATCACGCCGTTGGCATTGATCACGATGCGGTCGACGCCGGTACCGAATGTGACGTCGCCGCTAATGAGACCACTGCCGTTGGCGGGCATTGTCAAGCTGTTGTTACCCGAAAGGTCCGTCAGCCCGGGGCTGGTGCCGCTGTCGCAGACATAAGCGTCATCGCCTGCGGTTGGCGTCAGCGTGCAAGCGGCCATGGCGGCCGGGACGGGTAACAGGAAGGGGGTTGATATCCACACGGCGTTGAACAGCCGATTGAATCCTTTATCGTGCCGAATCATGTGCTATCCCTCTGCATCGGCATTTCGCAAATGCCGGTTTCAGCATCGGTTGCACGACAGATGGCACACAGGGCCTGGCAACGCTCGCTGTATGGGATGGCACCCTAGCAATGAAAAGCCAGCGTCGCTACTGTCAGAACTTACAGGTCCGTGCGCAGAACGAACAGAAAAGACCCACCCTACAAATGCACTTCCACCGAAAGCGGCAGGTGGTCGCTCAGGTGCGTCCAGGGTTTGTTGCCCAGGATTTGCGGGGCGTGGCTGCTGGCGTTGCGCAGGTAAATACGGTCCAGGCGCAACAGTGGGAAGCGGGCCGGATAGGTCCTGGCGGGGCGACCGTGGTGGAGCTCGAAGGCTTCATGCAGATAACCACGACGGGCGAGGGCGAGGTTGCCACGTAGTTGCCAATCGTTGAAGTCGCCGGCGATGATCACCGGGGCATCCTCGGGCAGCGAATCGAGCAGTTGGCAGAGCAGTTTGAGCTGTAATTGGCGATGGCTTTCCAAAAGGCTCAGGTGCACGCAGATCGCATGGACAGCGGCGTGCCCGGGCACATCCAGCACACAGTGCAATAACCCGCGCCGCTCCGGGCCGGTGATGGACACATCAAGATTGCGGAACTGGCGGATCGGGTATTTGGAGAGCAAGGCGTTGCCATGGTGGCCATCGGGGTAGACCGCATTGCGGCCGTAGGCGAAGTCGCTCCACATGCTGTCGGCGAGGAATTCGTACTGGGAGGTCCGGGGCCAGTTGTCGTAGCGTGACGCGTGGCGGTCATGTTCGCCGAGAACCTCTTGCAGGAACACCAGGTCGGCACCGGTACTGCGCACCGCTTCGCGCAATTCGGGCAGGATGAAGCGACGGTTGAGGGCGGTGAAACCCTTATGGGTATTGACCGTCAGGATCCGCAGCCGATGAACCGCCGCAGGCAGTTCCGATGGCATTGGTTCGACGGGCCGCCAATCGGGATCTTGAGTCACGTTCGCTCCTGAATCAGACGTACCTGTTCATGCGACTGACCCGGGGTGTCGGCAGTTCCGGATTTTTCATGTCCTTGCCGATCGCTTTCGCGAGCAAGCTCGCTCCCACATTGGATTTGCGGGGGTATGCAACATCTCCTGTGGGAGCGAGCTTGCTCGCGAAAGCGGTGTATCTGAACCACCGCCATCACAGGCACGTGTTCAGATGAAGACAATCTCATACGGCATGCCCATCCGATCCAGGATGACCCTGGGCACCAGCGGGGCGATGCCGCTCGCCGGCTCGCCGTTGAGTTGGCTGACGTAAGCATGCATGGCGTGACGCTTGCGGGCGGTAGTCCAGACATCCAGGCGCAGTTTGCGGGCCCGGTGCCAGGGGATTTTATTTTGCTCGCGGACCGGCCAGTGCCAGGCCCATACCGGCAGTTCGTTGAACGCCACCCCGATCCTGTCGGCAGCCAGGGCACCGGCGCGCCCGACGGTCTCGTGGTCGCTGTCGCCATCCTGGCGCCAGGTGCTGAACACCACGTCACCGGGGCGCAGGTGACGCGCAATAAAGTCGGTGAGCTCGGCCTCGTGTTCGGCCAGGGCCTTTTCCGGGAAGCCGCCGCGCACCCATTGCAGGCCATGGGCGGCTATGCCCAGGCGATGCAGGGCGTCCACGCTTTCCTGCGGGTGAGGGCGGTGTGTACGCAGGCGCTCATCGGTCCACAACGGTGAACCGGGGTGGACCAAGGCTCCATCGGAGACCGAGATCAGCAACATGGGTTGATCCAGGTTGTTCAGCAACTGCAGCAATCCGCCACAGGCGCCGATCTCATCGCCCGGATGCGGGGAGAGGACGACGGCGCGGGCGCCGGCTGGAATGAGCGTCTGGGTACTGATGATCGGGATATCGGCCAGTTGCGCAGCACTGTTCCAGATTTGCGGATGCTGTCGGCCGGGCAAGCGAGAGGCGGGCTTCATGAGAGACGTCCTTGTGTGTGTTCAACCTTCCAGCCATCTACCGGGCCTACTGTCCGATGACGCCCGCGTGGGTATGGCTGCGATTCACAGCGCTCCGAATCCTGGAGACTACCGCATGTGAAGTATTGACCATGTCGGTCGATTCGTCTTGCGAGATGTGTGTCTGAACTGCATTTTTTTCTTCAAACTGGGCTGTGTACATCGAAAAAACCGCGTCCTTGCGGTCTCTCTGGCTGTTTACAAACGGTACTTCATTCCTCTTCTTCGCGTTGCAGCTCGAACAGCAGCAGCGAGCGCCCGGTGACGGAATATTCGGAATCGAAATCGAAGCGCTCTTGTCCACGAACGGTCGGCTGGTTGGTGTCGACCATGCAGGTCCAGAAGCTGCCCTCGGGGACTTCCGGCAAGCGGAAGTTGACGATGTCATGGTGGGCGTTGACCACCAGCAGCAGCGTCGCATCGCCGGCCTTGCGTCGAATGCCGGTCTCCTGTGCGCGGCCGTCCATCAGCATGCCGAGGCAGCGACCATGGCTGTCCTGCCATTGCTCAATGGTCATTTCGCTGCCGTCCGGGGCCAGCCAGGTGACGTCCTTGACGCCAATGTCCTCGTTGTAGTTACCCACCAGGAACCGCCCGCGCCGCAGGATCGGATAGGTCAGGCGCAACTTGATCAGGCGCTTGACGAACTTGAGCAGCGCCGCGCCATCCTCGCTCAGGTCCCAATTGACCCAACCGATCTCGCTGTCCTGGCAATAGGCGTTGTTATTGCCGTGCTGGGTACGGGCGAATTCGTCGCCAGCGACGATCATCGGCGTGCCTTGGGCCAGCAGCAGGGTGGCGAAGAAGTTGCGCATCTGCCGATGACGCAGCGCGTTGATCTCTGGATCGTCCGTCGGCCCTTCGACGCCATGGTTCCAGGACAGGTTGTTATTGCTGCCGTCCTGGTTGTTCTCGTCGTTGGCCTCGTTGTGCTTGTCGTTGTACGACACCAGGTCATGCAAGGTGAAACCGTCATGGGCGGTGACGAAGTTCACCGAGGCGTACGGACGCCGGCCACGCTGGTTGAACATCTCGCCCGAGGCCGTCATTCGGCTGGCGAAATCGGCAAGCTGGCCGTCGTCGCCCTTCCAGAAGGCCCGCACCGTGTCGCGGAATTTGTCGTTCCACTCGACCCAGCCCGGCGGGAAGCGTCCCACCTGGTAGCCCCCGGGGCCGCAGTCCCAGGGCTCGGCGATCATTTTTACCTGGCGCAGCACCGGGTCCTGGCGACAGGCCACGAGGAAGCTGTGGCGCTCGTCGAAGCCGTCATGGTAACGGCCCAGAATGGTCGCCAGGTCGAAGCGGAAGCCGTCGACGTGCATCTCCGTGGCCCAATAGCGCAGGGAGTCGGTGACCATTTGCAGCACGCAAGGATGGCTCAGGTCCAGGGTATTACCGGTGCCGGAATCGTTGATGTAATAGCGTTTGTCGTCGGGCATCAGCCGGTAGTACGAGGCGTTATCGATGCCGCGCATGGACAGGGTGGGGCCCTGTTCGTTGCCTTCGGCGGTGTGGTTGTAGACCACGTCGAGGATGACTTCCAGGTTGGCCTCGTGCAGGTGGGCGACCATCTCCTTGAACTCGGCGATCTTGCCGCTGGCCAGGTAGCGTGGGTCCGGGGCAAAGAAGGCGATGCTGTTGTAACCCCAGTAGTTGGTCATGCCTTTGTGCAGCAAGTGCTGGTCATTGACGAAGGCATGGATGGGCAGCAGTTCCACCGACGAGACACCCAGCTTGCGGATATGCTCCAGCACATCGTCGACCATCAGCCCGGCGAACGTACCGCGCAGGTTCTCGGGCACCGAAGGGTGACGCATGGTGAGGCCGCGCACATGGGTCTCATACAGGATGGTCTTGTCCCAGGGGACGCTGACGCGATGGTCGTGACCCCAGGTGTGCGCAGGATCGATGACCTTGCACTTGGGGACGAACGGGGCGCTGTCGCGCTCATCGAAACTGAGGTCGCCATCGGGATGGCCAATGGTGTAGCCAAAGAGGGCTTCGGACCACTTCAACTGGCCGACCAGTTGCTTGGCATACGGGTCGATCAGCAGCTTGTTCGGGTTGAAACGGTGGCCGTTCGCCGGGTCGTATGCACCGTAGACCCGGTAGCCATAGATCAAGCCCGGGTGGGCATCCGGCAGATAGCCGTGGTAAATCTCGTCGGTGTACTCCGGCAGCTCGATGCGTTCGAGTTCGACTTCGCCGGCATCATCGAAGATGCACAGTTCGACCTTGGTGGCATTGGCTGAAAACAGCGCGAAATTGACCCCGAGGCCATCCCAGGTTGCACCCAGTGGAAAAGGCAGCCCTTCACGAATCCGCGAAGCCTCGATCACGGGCGGCGGCGTGTTTTTTTTTGGACGGGTCATAGTTGCTCCTGCAAAAGACAGACAGATTCAGCGATGCGGTTCACTTGGGGTGGGTGGCTCCACCCTTCACTTGTGGCGAGGGGATTTAGCGAAACGTCGCACCGCCCCGCTATGTGGGACAAAGTTGCTTCTCTGTGGGAGCAAGGCTTGCCCGCGAGGAAGCGATGCGCGCCTGCCGAAATCGAGGCACCTGTTTCGCGAGCAGGCGTTGCTCCCACCTGACGAGGAGACCGATAGGATGAATCAAACCGCCGGCGGCTTGCGTGTGGCCCGCGGCTTCTTGTCTGCGGTGGTCGCAGCCGCTTTGGCCGCAGGCTTGGCCTTGGGCGTGGTGGTTTTTGCCGCTGTCTTGGCCGTGGTGCTCTTGGCGGCAGCGGGCTTGGCGCCATCGGTTTTGCTGGCCGCTGATTTGCTCGCCGCCTTGGGTGGCTTGCTGGGCGCCAGCGCTTCGGCTTCGGCCAGTTTGCGCGCCATCTCCCAGTGGCGGTTCTCCTGCCCGGCGGGCTTACCCTCGGACTCCCAGATCTGATAGGCGAATTCGCGAATGCGTTTATCGTCGGTACTCATCGCAGTGCTCCTGATTCAACTCAAGGTTGGATAAAGACATTGACCGGGAAATTCCCCAGCGCGGTGCTGATCAGCAGCTCCCCTTGGGGTGTGACTGTTGCGCTTGAAAAAAGTCCCTTCAGTTTTTCATCCTTGGCGGCGAACGGTAACGACACACGGGTATCGCCCCAATCCGACGCAGCCACCAGCGGCACGGCACTGTTTTCCAGCAACGGCGCCGCATGGACAGGTACAACAATGATCGCCCGTTGTTGCGAGTCTTCGCGCATGAAGGCCAATACTCTTTCGGCTTGCTCGCCGAGCACTTCCAGCGGCTGGTAGCGTCCCTGGCGCCATAGCTGCGGATACTCGGCTCGCACGGCCAGTGTCCTGGCGATCAATGCCTGTTTGACTCGGCCGTCACGCCAATCGCGTATCAACGCGGCTGGCGTGCTGTCGGCCCCTAACGCCTCGCGGCGTGCCTGGAAATCCACCGGACGACGGTTATCCGGATCCACCAGGCTGAAATCCCAGAACTCGTTGCCTTGGTACAGGTCCGGTACGCCGGGTACGGTCATGCGCAGCAAAGTTTGCGCCAGACTGTTGAGGGCGCCCGCCGGGGCGATGGCCTGGACCGCCTCGGCGATGGCGCTGCGCAAGGGCAACCCCTCATCTCCCAGCAGTAGCCGTTCGAGGAACATCTGGGTGGCTTGCTCATAGGCGTCGTTGACCGCCGCCCAGCTGCTTTGCAGCTTGGCTTCGCGCAGGGCCTTGCGTTGCCATTGCCACAGGCGCTCGTTGTACTCGGCCAGGGCCTTGTGGTCCTGGAGGTCGAGGTCCAGCGGCCAACTGCCGAGCAGTGCCTGGTACAGAATCAGTTCATCACCGGCCGAGGGCGCCGCCGGGTCACTGTGCAGCGAAGGCGAGAGGATGCGCCATTGCTCCACGCAGGCAATGTACCAATCGGCGCGTTCGCTGAGCACCGCCAGCCTGGCGCGGGTGTCTTCGCCGCGCTTGTGGTCGTGGGTGGCGGTGGTGATCAGGTTGTCGGGAAAATGCTCGAGCCGCTCGAGGCAGGCGTGGTGGAACACCTGAGGCGGGGCGCTGAAGCGCTCGGTGTCATAGCCCACGTCATTGCGTGACAACAGCACCGCCGAGCGATAGAGCGCGGTGTCCTCCACCGCTTTGGCGGCGGCCGGCGAGGTCAGTTGCTGGAAGCGCACGCAGGCATGGCGCAGGCGTTTACGCTGGTTGCCGCACGGACGTTGCCGCCAGGGCATCCCACCGAGCCAGCCGGCCAGGCAGTCGAGCACCGGCCAGTCGGCTTCGCTGAGGGTTTGCCGGGCGCCTTCCAGGGCCTGGTTGAAAAACACCTCGTCTTCGGCCGAGCGCCCCAGGGGCGTGATGTAGGTGCGATACACCGGGAAATGCACGATCAGTTCCTGCAAGGCTCGCCGAATCGCGCCCAGGGTCAGGTCGCGGGTCATCACGTCGTCCCGGGCCACTTGCAGCAGGGCCTGGGCGACGCTTTCGAAGTCTCCGGCCAGGGATCCGTTGAGAATCTGCTGGCGGGCCAGGCGGGCTTCTTCGATGAAGTGCGCTGGCCGCTCGCTGTGCCGGCTCCAGAATTCGGCGAGGGGGGCGGCACCGGCCGGGTCATGCTGGAGCAGCGAGACCTGGTTCATGAATTCGTAACCGGTGCTGCCGTCGATGTTCCAGTCCCGCCGCAAGGTCTCGCCATCACCAAGGATCTTCTCGACGAAAATCGGCAGGTGTCGGGTCGGCGACAGTGAATCGACGCGTCTGCGCAATTTGCGGCAGTAACCGCGAGGGTCGGCAAGGCCGTCGATGTGATCGATCCGCAAACCGTCCACCAGGCCTTCGCCGATCAATTGGAAAATCTTGGCATGGGTCGCCTCGAAGACCGCCGGACGCTCGACCCGCAGCCCACCCAGTTCGTTGACATCGAAAAAGCGCCGCCAGTTGATGTCGTCCGCCGCCGTGCGCCAGCTGGCGAGGCGGTAACTCTGGCGCTCGAGTAATTGATGCAGGCGTTCGAAGCCTTCGGGTTGGGTAGAGTCGTAGCCAGCCAGGTTGTTCTGGATGGCGGTGAGGATGTCCGCTTGTGCTGCCAGGTCCTGCAACTCTTTCTGCAGCGGGCGGGCGAGGGTATGGGCATCGGTCTGGTAATTCAGCGTGGTAAAGCGCTCGGCCAGGGTCTTGAGCGATTCGGTTTGCTCGGCAGGCAAGGTTTCGGTGGGTTTGAGCAGTTCGCCGTAGTGCATCGGGCAAATCGGGAAGCGGTGTTCGTAGTGCTCGACGTAGAAGCTGCCTTGGCTGGCATCGAAGTGCAGTTGCAAGGTGCCTTCCTGCAACGCCACGCCGTAGTCGCTGCCGAGGAACGGCAGCAGCAATTGGCCTTCCATCAGTGGGTCGGGGGAGTGCCACTGGATGTCGAAGAACTCACCGTAGGGGCTCAGGCGCCCCCATTCCAGCAAGTCCAGCCACCAGGGGTTGTCATTGCCGCCGACGGCCATGTGATTGGACACGATGTCGAGGATCAAGCCCATCCGATGCTCGCGCAAGGTCGCGACCAGGCGCTTGAGCGCGACTTCGCCGCCCAGTTCGGGGTTGACCAGGGTGGGGTCGACGACATCGTAGCCGTGCATGGACCCGGCCCGGGCCTTGAGCAGCGGCGAGGCATAAATGTGGCTGATGCCCAGCGAGGCGAAGTACGGCACCTGGGGGATGGCATCGTCCAGGGTGAAGCCTTTATGAAACTGCAGGCGCAATGTTGCCCGCAGGGGTTGGATCAACGTCTGTTTCATCGGTCACGCTCGTTCGCCTGAAGTCTCGCACAGGCGAGTATTTCCAGACGCCGGGCAGCGTCCGGGTGATCCAGCAACGCCTGGCTTTGCCCGGCCAGGCGGCGGCGCCAATTGGGGTGGGTGTCGATGGTGCCCGGCAGGTTGGCCTGTTCCTCGATGCCCAGGGCGTCTTCGAGCGGCAACAACACCAGCGGTGCGCGGGTGTGACCGAGAAAGCGCACGCTGGCGTCGAGCACCTGGTCGGTCTCGCGGTGTTCTTCGCGAAAGTTCTGCGGGTCCTGGTTCAGCACGTGGCGCAGGCCTTCGCGTTCGCGCTCGCGGTGTTTGCGCCAGTCCATTTCGGTATGGGAATCGATCAGGTCCAGCCGGGCGTTCCAGTCGATGTCGTGACCGTGCCACCAGCCATTGAGCGTCGGCAAGTCATGGGTGCTGGTGGTGGCCAGGGCATTGTCCGGCCAGTCGAGAATGGGCTTGAAGTGGGTGTTGTCCTGTTCGAACAACAGCACGCGCATGCCCAGGATCGAGCGGGCAATGAGTTTGTCCCGCAGGCCGTCGGGCACGGTACCGAGGTCTTCGCCGAGCACGATGGCCTGGTGCCGATGGGATTCGAGCGCCAATAGGCGCAGCAGGTCGTCTACCGGGTAATACAGGTAGGCGCCATCGCAAGGTGGGGCGTCGTTAGGGATCACCCAGAGCCGTTGCAAGCCCATGACATGGTCGATGCGCAAGCCACCGGCGTGGGCGAAGTTGGCCCGCAGCATTTCAATGAAGGCGCGAAAGCCGTTGCGCACCAGGCCTTCCGGGGAAAATGCCGAGATCCCCCAGCCTTGGCCGGAGCGGTTGAGAATGTCCGGCGGGGCGCCCACGGTCAGCGAGGCGAGCAGTTCGTCCTGCCGGCTCCAGGCCTGGCTGCCACCGCCATCGGCACCCACCGCCAGGTCGGCGATCAGACCGATGCCCATGCCGCTGGATCTGGCTGCGCTCTGGGCGCGCTCCAGGCAGCGGGCGATCAACCATTGGCAAAAAGCGTAGAAGCCGATCTCATCGGCATTTTCCTCGGCGAAATGGGCCAGGGCGGGGCTGCGCGGGTCGCGCCATTCTTCCGGCCAGTGGCGCCAGTCGAGGCTTTCACCCCGGGCGGCGCGTTCGGCCTGCAAGGCCTCGAAGCGGCAATGATTTTCCAGGGCTTCGCCGCTGGTGTGGCGGAAGCTGCTGAAGTCTTCATGCAGCGGATGCTCACCCAGGCTGAAGCCGTCGTACAGGGCCCGCAGGATCTTCTGCTTGGCCTGGGCAGCGACCGGCCAGTCGATCAGCGGTTGCTCCTCCAGGGTGCGCAGTTGATTGGTCAGGCCGGTGGCGTCGATGGCGGTGCGCAGCGCGCGTTCACCGAGGATGGTTCCCGGCGCGGCGTACAGGCTGTTGAAAAACAGTCGGCTCGACGGTGAGTAGGGGCTGTAGCGCCCGGTGTCGCTGCTGAACATCGCGTGCATCGGGCTGATGGCAACGGCCTCGGCGCCGCGCTCGCCGGCCACCCGCGCCAGCTCCTCCAAAGCCTGGGTGTCACCGAAGCCACCGTCACCGGGGCGGCGCAGGGCATACAGTTGCGCGCTCAGGCCCCAGGCCCGTGGCGTAGGGTCGTCCACCGCATCGGCCACGCTGTAGCAACGGGCCGGCGCGACGGCCAGGGTGAAATGCTGGTCCTGGATGCTGATGTGCTGATAACCCACCGGGACCATCCCCGGCAGCTTGGCATCGGCATCGAGGTTCAGGTTCAGTGTCGCGCCATCTTCGAGTTTGATTTCGCAGGGTGTCCCGGCCTCGAAGTAGCGGCTCAAGTCCAGGCTGACCCCGACGTCGGCGGTGATCAGCGGTGGCAATTGATGGTTCTGTTGAGCTTCCTGCAACTGCAGCAGGCTGGCGTCGATTTCCTGTGCGCTGCCGGCTGGATGGCCCAGGCCGGTGAGGACCGAACGCAAGACGGCCGGCGAGACTTTCTGGGCCCGGCCATTGGCATCGATCCAATCCACCGCCAGTCCCGCTCGGCTGGCGAGGATTTCCAGTTGCGCGTCGCTCATAGGCGCTCTCCAGTGATGTTGGGCAAGGTTGTCGCCTGCGTCAGACTGACCAGCGCGCTGTAGGGCGCAAGGACGCCCTGTTGCAACAGACCCATGACCTGCTGCGGATGTTCGAAAAGAATGCGTGCCTCTTCCGGGGCGTTGTGTTCGACGGGCTGATCGCCGAGGTTGAAATCGATGCGCAACACGCTGCCATCGCCCAACCGCCAGCGTGCGCTGATGGCGCCATGGCCCAGCACATCGGTGCCCAGGGCCTGGGCACCGGGCAGGCGCGGGACGATCTCTTCACGGCGGATTTTCAGCAGTTGCCGATACAGCGCCTCGTTGGCCTGCTGCTCCGGACCTTGCGATTCCAGGCTTGGGCGTGAAGCCTCGAAGGTGCTGGCGGCGTTGGGGTCGGGAATTCGTTCGCGCTTCTGCGGATCGGCAAAGGCACTGAAGGCCTTGAACTCGTTGCGTCGGCCTTCGCGCACCAGCTCTGCCAGCTCGCCGTGGTGGCTGGTAAAGAACAGGAACGGTTGTTCGGCCGCCACCTCATCGCCCATGAACAGCAGCGGGATCATCGGTGATAACAGCAACAAGACTGTCGCTGCTTGCAGGGCCTGGGGCGCGGCGAGCTGATGCAGGCGTTCGCCCAGGGCACGGTTGCCGATCTGGTCATGGTTCTGCAGGAACAGCACGAACGCGCTCGGCGGCAGATGGCCGCTGGGCTCGCCCCGGGCTTCGCCATGGCGATTGAGATGGCCCTGGAAGACGAAACCCTGGCTCAGGCAACGGGCCAGTTGTTCGGTCGGCTGCTCGGCATAGTCGGCGTAGTAGGCGTCGGTCTCACCGGTCAGCAGCACGTGCAAGGCATTGTGCCCGTCGTCGTTCCACTGGGCGTCGTAGCCGTGCTCCAGCAGGTGGGCCTGGTTGTGTTCGTTTTCCACGGTCAGCCAGACATGCCGGATCGGGTCCACCTGCTCGCGCACCCTGGTCGCCAGTTCCTGGAGAAAGTCCGGGTCCTCAATGGCGTGTACCGCGTCCAGGCGCAGGCCGTCGAAACGGTACTCCAGCAGCCACATGAGCGCATTGTCGATGAAGAAGTCCCGCACTTCGCGGCGCCGGAAATCAATCGCCGCGCCCCAGGGCGTGTGCTTGTCTTCACGGAAGAAGCCCTTGGCATAGCGGTGCAGGTAGTTGCCATCGGGGCCGAAGTGGTTGTAGACCACATCGAGGATGACGCAGAGCCCATGACCGTGGGCACTGTCGATCAGATGCTTGAGCTGTTCGGGCGTCCCGTAGGAAGCCTGGGGGGCGTAGGGCAGGACGCCATCGTAGCCCCAGTTGCGATCACCGGGAAACTGCGCCAATGGCATCAGCTCGATGGCGGTGATACCCAATCCGGCCAGGTGTGCCAGATGTAGTTCGACGCCGTCGAAACCACCCAGGGCACCCACGTGCAACTCGTAGATTACGGCTTCGTGCCAGGGGCGACCGGACCATTGGGTGTGTCGCCATGGGTAGGCATGCGGGTCGACCACCACGCTGTGGCGGTCGATGTCGCCGGCCTGGGCGCGAGAGGCCGGGTCCGGCACCTCCAGCTCGCCATCGATGTTGTAGCGGTAGCGGGTGCCGGCGGGGCAACGGGTCTGGATCATGAACCAGCCGTCGGCTTGGGGCAGTAGCGGTATTGAATCTCCAGTGTCGAGCTCGACACTGACAAAAAATGCATCCGGGGCCCAGAGGGCGAAGCGGGTGTGCTCGTCATCCAGCATGACCGCCCCGTGGGTCCATGTCTCAGGCGTCCTTGACGTCATTGTTACCTCATTGTCTGGCCGATTTTCCCAGTGACTTAGCCACCAGCTGTTCGTAGAGTTCGGCATAGGGTTCCACGGCCTTGCACCAGTTGAACGGCGCCGACATGGCCCGGCAGCGCATGGCGTTGAGCAGGTCGGGGAACTCGAAGACCTTGAAGGCCCGGCTCAAGGCCTGTTTGTAGCTTTCCACGGTGGACTCATCGAACAGGAAGCCGGTGATGCCATCTTCGATGGTGTCCGCCAACCCTCCGGTATTGCGCGCCACCGGCAGCGAGCCGAAGCGCTGGGCGTACATCTGGCTCAAGCCGCAGGGCTCGTAGCGCGACGGCATCAGCAGGAAGTCGCTGCCGGCGAACATCCGCCGCGCGTCGGTTTCGTTGAAGCCGATACGCACACCGATGCGTCCGGGGAAGCGCAGTGCCAGTTCACGCATGGCCTGTTCTTCCTCCGGTTCGCCACGGCCGATGATGGCGATCTGGCCGCCAGACTCGACGATGAACTCGGCGACCGCTTCAGTCAGGTCCAGGCCTTTCTGGTAGACCAGGCGCGAAACCACGGCGAACAGCGGGCCAGTGGAGTCGTCGAGACCAAACAGCTCACGCACATGGGACGCGTTGACCGCCTTGCCTTCCCAGTCGCCCATGGCGAACTGACGGAACAGGTGCGTGTCGGTGGCTGCATCCCAGCTTTCATCGATGCCGTTGGGGATGCCGCTGAGCAAGCCTTGCTGGGTCTTGGCCGCGAGGAAACCGTCGAGCCCGCAACCAAACGCCGGGGTGGTGATCTCCTGGGCGTAGGTGGCACTGACGGTGGTGATATGGCTGGAGTAAGCCATCCCGGCTTTGAGAAACGACAGTTTGCCGTAGAACTCCATGCCTTCCTGTTGCAGGGCGTGTTCGGGGATGCCCAGCTCCGGGCAGGAGGCCAGGCTGACGACGCCTTGGTACGCCAGGTTGTGAATGGTAAACAGGGTCGGGGTGCGTTGCCCGCGCCAGTGCATATAGGCCGGTGCCAACCCGGCTGGCCAGTCGTGGGCATGGACCAGGTCCGGGCACCAGTGGATCTGCGCAAGGTTGGCGGCGATGTCGGCCGCGGCCAGGCCCAGGCGGGCGAAGCGAATGTGGTTGTCGGGCCAGTCGCGACCGTTGTTGGCACCGTAGGGGGAGCCTTCGCGGGCAAAGAGTTCCGGGCAGATCAGGACGTAGATCACCAGGCCGTCGGCCATGTCCATGCGCCCGATCTTGCAGGGCGGCAGCGCTGCGTGGCCGCCCAGTTCGCCGATGATGTGGATCGGATTGCCGCTGTTCATCACTTGCGGATAACCGGGGATCAGCACCCGGACATCATGCAGCCCGGCCATGGCCCGAGGCAGTGCGGAGGAGACATCGCCCAGGCCGCCGGTCTTTACCAGGTCGGCGATTTCCGAGGTGACGAACAATACTTTCTTGCGGTTGGGATTCTGTCGAACGACGGGGAGCAGTGCCTTGCCGCCGGTGGCCAGCACCGGTGCCGTTGGCGATTCGGCCGCGGGCGGTAGTTGAGAACGGACTTGTTGTGGTTCCAAGGCAGCACTGATCATAAATATCTCCCATTTTCTCGATCTGTTTCCGGCAAGCGCCAGAGCTGTTGTTTCATTGGCCAAATCCTGCGGCCAGGCGCACAAGCGCAACGCAAGGAAACCGAACGGCTACCCAATGCGGCGAAGCGAATCAGCTGAAGGAGCTGTTGCAATGACTAGTGCAAGGACTGCACCAGTCGCGGTTGCCCTACCTCTAACCTGACCTGTCGCCGTTGCGAAAAGTTTCGACTTTTTTTCGTCTGGATGACCGGTTGGTTTTCCCCCCGGTTAGGCAGTCTAGGTCAGAACGTAGAGCGGTGCGGCTCGGTTCGTCGCATTGTCCGACAATCACGGTTTTTGTCGGCAATCTCTTACATGACAAAGGGGGATACGCACCGACGAAGTGCAGTTCTCTGAAATCAAAAGGGTGTAAGGGAACGGCGTTGTTTCATCGGCGTGCGCGATGGAATGGCGTGATGCACCATTGGAGGGCGGGTGGGGTGGAGGCGTTTTGATGGCCAATAAAACACAATGTCTCCTGTGGGAGCGAGCTTGCTCGCGGTAGCGGTGTGCCAGTCACAAACCTTGCAACTGATCCGCCGCTATCGCGAGCAAGCTCGCTCCCACAAGGGAAGATGTGTTGATGCTTTAGGTTCAGGCTGCTGGCGTCAGCAACCGAATCGGCTGGCCCGCCGCCCAGGCCAGCAGGTCTTCGATCATCAGCGAATAGAACCGCTGGTAATTCTGCCGGCTGACGTAGCCCACATGTGGTGTGGCCAGTACGTTATCCAGGGTTCGGAACGGATGGGTGGCGGGCAAAGGTTCCTGGGCGAATACGTCCAGGGCGGCGCCGGCCAGGCGCTTGTGTTGCAGCGCGTCGATCAGGGCGGTTTCATCGACGATCGGCCCGCGGGAGGTGTTGACCAGCAGTGCCTCGGGTTTCATCCAGTCCAGGGCCTGGGCATCCACCAGGCCGCGGGTGCGTTCGCCGAGTACCAGGTGAATCGACAGAATGTCGGCCTGCTCGAACAATGCCTGTTTGCTCACGTAGGTCACGCCCACTTCGGCGGCGCGCTCGGCGCTGAGGTTCTGGCTCCAGGCGATGACCCGCATGCCAAACACCTGGCCGAACTGCGCCACCCGCGTACCGATGCTGCCCAGGCCGAGGATCGCCAGCGTCTTGCCGTGCAGGTCGCCGCCCAAGCCTTGCTGCCACAGGCCGGCGCGCAGGGCGTTGGCTTCCTGCACCAGGTTGCGGGTCAGGGCCATGATCAGTGCCCAGGTCAGTTCGGGCGTGGCGTGCTTGTAGCTGTCGGTGCCGCACACCTGGATGCCCAGCTCGGCGGCAGCCTTCAGGTCCAGGGCGGCATTGCGCATGCCGCCAGTGAGCAACAGCTTGAGATTGGGCAGGCGACGCAGTAGGCCTTCGTCGAACAACGTGCGTTCACGCATCACGCAGATCACCTCGAAGCGCTGCAAGCGCTCGGCGAGGGTGTCGCGGTCAGCGGGATAGTCATGGAGAAACGTCACCTGGCCGACGCTGTCCAGCACCGACCAGTCCACCACGCCACGTGCCACATCTTGCCAATCGTCTATGACTGCTATTTGCACCGCCATGGAACACCTCGTCAGGGAATGGGTTTGTCCAGCCAGCTCAACAGGGCCTTGTGGAACCGATCCGGCTCTTCCATCTGCGGGGCATGCCCCAGATTGGGGAACTCCACCAGGGTCGAGCGGGGAATCAGCCGGGCGGCCTGCTTGCCCAATACCTCGTAATGACCCAGCGTGGCCTTGACCGCCGGCGGCGCGATGTCGCTGCCGATGGCGGTGGTGTCCGAGGTGCCGATCAGCAGCAGGGTGGGTACCGTCAGGTCCTTGAACTCGTAATAGACCGGCTGGGTGAAGATCATGTCGTAGATCAGCGCCGAGTTCCACGCCACTTGCGTATGACCGGGGCCCTTGTTCAAGCCGGCGAGCATGTCTACCCAGCGCTCGAACTCAGGTTTCCAGCGGCCTGCGTAATAGGTCGTGCGCTCATAGTTGCGGATACCCTCGGCGTTGACTTTCAGCTCCCGCGCGTACCATTGGTCCACGGTGCGATAGGGTACGCCCAAGGCTTTCCAGTCTTCCAGGCCGATGGGGTTGACCATGGCCAGGCGTTCGACCTCGTCGGCAAACTGCAAGGCGTAGCGGGTGGCGAGCATTCCGCCGGTGGAATGGCCGAGGAGGACGGCTTTCTGTACGCCGAGGGCCTTGAGCAAGGCCTGGGTGTTGCTCGCCAGTTGCTGGAAGCTGTACTGGTAATGCTCGGGTTTGCTCGATGTGCAGAAGCCGACCTGATCCGCCGCGATGACCCGGTATCCGGCTTCGCTGAGCACCTTGATCGAATCGCCCCAGGTGGCGGCGCAGAAATTCTTGCCGTGCATCAGCACCACCGTGCGGCCATTGACCTTGCCTTGGGCTGGCACATCCATATAACCCATCTGCAACGACTGGCCCTGGGACTGGAAGGCGAAGTGCTTGAGGGTGTAGGGGTATTCGAAGCCCTCCAACTGCGCTCCGTAGGCCGGGCCTTCGGGCGGGTTGGCGGCCTGGGCGAACAGGGGCAGGGCGGCGGTGAGGAACAGGCTGGGCAACCAGCGCGCGGTGGTGCGGGGCATGGTTAATCTCCTTGTGGCCGCCGCCGATCCTGGCGCGGCCCGATTATGGCGACATTAACCACAGGCAACCCAACAGCCAGAACGTTCAGTCCATCCAGCCCAGGGTCGCCAGGGCGAGAACGCCATAGCGCAAACCCTTGGCAAGGCTTACGAGCAACAGGAAACGCCGCCACGGTTCGCCCATCACCCCGGCCACCAGGGTCAACGGATCACCGATGATCGGCAGCCAGCTGAGCAGCAGCGACCAGTGACCGAAGCGTTGGTAATGCACGCGAGCCTTGTCCAGGTGGGCCGGGCTGACCGGAAACCAGCGCCGATCCTTGAAGTGCTCCAGCCGCGAGCCCAGCCACCAGTTCACCAGCGAGCCGAGGACATTGCCGAGCGTGGCAACCGCCAGCAACAGCCAGACCAGATGGCGCTCGCTGAGCAACAAGCCAACCAACACGGCCTCCGATTGCAACGGTAACAGGGTCGCCGCGCCGAAAGCCGCCAGGAACAAGCCGATATAGGCTTCGCCCATCAGTGCGCCGGGTAATCCGCCACTACGGTTTGGGTCCCGTCTTTCTTCAAGCCGATGACCTGGTAGGCATCGCTCATGCCGTCCATTTCCATGCCGGGCGAGCCCATGGGCATGCCCGGCGCGGCGACACCGAGCAGGTCATCGCGCTTGCTCAGCGCCAGCACCTGGTCGGCCGGGACATGGCCTTCGACGAATTTGCCGTTGATCTCGGCGGTGTGACAGGAACGCAGGTTCGGCGCCACGCCCAGGCGTTGCTTGACCGAACTCATGTCGGCCTCGACATGGTCGTTGACCTTGAAGCCGTTTGCTTGCAGATGCGAGATCCACTTTTTGCAACAGCCGCAATTGGCATCGCGGTGTACATCAATGGTGACCGATTCGGCCGCCTGGGCCAGGGTGGTCATGAACAGGGCGCTCAAGGCGAGCAGGTGCAGGGGATGGGCCATGGCGGTGGTCTCGTATCGAACGGTTTGGAGGGAGGATAACAGAGTAGCGAGCGCGAGCTGACGGGGGGCTGAGGCGGGGATTACAGAATTGTCAGGTTGCAGGGGTGAATAAAGTCCTGTGGGCGCGAGCTTGCTCGCGAAGGCATCAGCCCATTCGACACCCATGGAGGCTGACCCACCGCCATCGCGAGCAAGCTTTGCTCCCACAGGTCCTGCTCAAACAGGTCTGATGGGTGTACGACCGGGGGAGCCAGGCCGGCTGTCAGGCCGCCATCGCGAGCAAGCCCGCTCCCACAGGAGAATGGAGACGCCTCAGCGCACCTTGAACCGCCCCATGATCGCATTCACACGCGTGTTGGCCTCCAGCAGTTGCC
>Ga0065714_10002306_pt1 | contig 35579 bp, 37 predicted proteins | sample MisRhiReplicate2_FD_59101 | JGI IMG/M metagenome (GOLD analysis project Ga0065714, IMG submission 59101) | Miscanthus rhizosphere microbial communities from Kellogg Biological Station, MSU, sample Rhizosphere Soil Replicate 2: eDNA_1 v2... | ecosystem: Host-associated > Plants > Roots >... | reverse complement strand
TCCCCAAAAAAGAATCGTAACTCCCATCCGGGAAGGTTACGATTCTAACCTAAATTTAATGCATCACTTTTGATGCGAACAAAACCTATAGGGCTAACCACACCCTACGAGAAATATTACCATGCACCGACGGTAATTTTTTATCAGCATACTGGACTGTTCAGCTTCCAAATGCTGGTGTATCATGCTTCTACGTTAGATCAGATTTATTGATCAAAGATTTCAGAAATGTGGTATTGTTTCAACCGGTTTATTGAAGCCCTGCGAAGCTGCTTAATTCGTTCACCGGAGAGGTTGAGTTTTTTCCCGATCTCATCAAAATTCATTGGAAAGGGCAATCCAATACCAAAACTCATTTTCATGATCTCCCGCTCCCTGGACTCCAGCCGTTCCAATAATTCTACAGCAGCAATCCCTGTGGATACTTTGATCAAGTTCTCGTCGGGCGTCGTAGTCGTCCGATCTTCCAGGGTTTCCAGCAAACTGACACCTTCCTCCCCATGACCTGTATAATCCAAAGAATATGTCTTCAAGGCACTTTGCCGACAGGATTGAAGCTCCGCTAAATTTAAATCCGAATGTTCTGCCACTTCCTCCAGGCAAGGTTTACGCTGAATGAGCTGTTCCAGTGCGGCTTCTGCTTTATTTAACTTTGAAATGGTATTGACCAGATTACTCGGTAAACGGATGATGAGTTGCTTTTCTGCGATGGCATGTAAAATACTTTGACGAATCCACCAGACGGCAAACGAAATGAACTTAAATCCTCTGGTGGAGTCAAATCGTCCGGCTGCTCTGATTAATCCAATGTTGCCTTCACCGATGAGGTCATCCAAGGTGAATCCTGGACACTGATATTTCTTTGCCACAGAGACCAAGAACAACAAGTTAGCACTTACCAGTTTATCCTGAGCCTTCCGATCACCCTTTTTAATTCGCGCACATAATTCGATCTCCTGTTCTGCGCTGAGCAGCCCGATTGCACTAATTTCTGTTAAGTACCTGTCGAGAACAGAAGATCGCTGCGTAATGTTAGCGGTAAATTTCAGTGGTTTCATTTGATTTTCCATATTTCTACAGATGTCTGCTGCCGCCCTTTATTGGTGCTCATCTACAGCTTTTTGAAACATGCTTCTTTCTTCATCTGAAAGTCCTTTGCCATACTTTTCTAGATAAACCTTTGCAGCCGTTGCGTATTCTTTCCAGTTTTTCTCATTGTAAAAGGCTACGGTCTTTGCCCGTAGATAGATTTCTTCCCCAAGTAACCCGAAGGGCGCAACAGCTGTAGCTATTTTGTTCCAGTCCACCGTTGAAGCGGCATTCACAAAAGGCTCGATTTCTCCTCTATAGATCAAATTCATTATCGTATTGGCGTATTTACGATCACCCAGGTTCCTTTTAAAATCTGTCTCGTTTTTACGCAAGACCTCAAATCCAGGATCTTTGGTAGTTTTGGTAAAGGCAATCACTGTGTTCATATCTTCTTCATTTAAAGGAGCTCGTAACCCGGAAATGTATGCTTTTGCTGCAATCGCTGCGCCCGTCTTATCCCCCGATTGGGTTGCCATCATGGCTACTTTTTTAAGAAAGGCTGGTTCTCGGTTCCCTTTAATGTATTGATCCAGTAGCAGGCTGTAGGCCATACCGGGATCCTGCAGGTCTGCATCTTTCGCTGTTACTAGGGGAATTGTACCCATTTCAGGATTTAAAGCGCTATGGATCTTACGTAGGGCGGTGAATGGAATTTTAACAACTTCCCGGTCGTAGGTCATCAATCCATTTTGTTCCCCTTCTACATCAAAAGGCTGGGTATAAATAGATCCTGATAGTCCTTCCTTTTGCAGCAATTCCAGGTGCTGGTTCATGATTTTGTACTTTGCCAGTAAACCCGCTGGTTTCTCAGTAATGTAACCCCATGCTGATCCACTCAGCCACTGATGATCTGGTATAAATACTCCGATTCCACCAAATTCTCCGCAAACCCTGGCCTTTCCTGGGGAGTCCAGGCTATTCATCGGATCGGGGTAAGAATGGATATCTGTAAGGTCAGATGAAACATAAGCATCGGGGGATGGTGATCGCTGCGCCTCATTTACGTATAGGATTTCCCCGGAGTGTCCGTTGAGTATTCTGGATGGGTCGGTATGTTTTATCCATTCACTCAAACGTTTCTGATCGTATTGCCCCCACTTTTCATTAAAAAGTACCCAGGTAACTATTGAAGGATAGTTATGTAACTGTTGCATGGTCTCTTTACACTGTGCTTCGAATGCGGATTTACTTCCCTCAGGCAAAGCTTGATTGGGATTGACAAAATCCTGCCATACCAGCATCCCCAATTTATCGGCATAATGATACCAGCGGGCTGGCTCCACTTTAATGTGCTTTCTAATGGTATTGAATCCCATGGCCTTAATGGCCTTAATGTCAAAGGCTAAAGCCTCATCCGTAGGCGCGGTGTATAGTCCTTCAGGCCAAAAACCCTGATCAAGCGTTCCCAGGTGATAAAAAGGTTTGTTGTTTAAAAATATCCGATCTATCCCTTTGACATCTTTAGCAATCCCGATCTTACGCATTCCAAAGTAGGACTTCACCTGGTCAATTACCTTACCCTTTTGTATGACCTTTACATTCAGGTCATACAGAAAAGGACTGGCCGGGGACCAGAGCTTTGCGTTTTTAATTTTTAAACTTCCTGTAGGCGTGTTACTTAACTTAGCTTCAGCAGTCACCTTTACCGTTGTGCTTGCCACGATTTTACCGCCGTCAAGTGCTGTAAACGCCACTGTACAGTCTTTGCATGATCCATCTATCCATGCATAGGCATTAAGTACTCCTTTATCGATATCAGGTGTCAGGTCCAATGAGGAGATGGCAACTGGAGCTACCGTTTCCATCCATACCGTTTGCCAGATTCCTGAGCTGGGCGTATAGTAAATATTTTGTGGATTCAGTACCTGTTTGCCGTGTGGACCTACTCCTTTATCAGTTGGATCCAGCACTTTAACGATTAGCTGATTTTCTCCTGTATTCAGATAGGGAGTAATGTCTACCGAGAAATTGGTATATCCTCCTTCATGACTGCCCACTTCGATGCTGTTTAGGTAGACTGTCGCCTTCCAATCTACGGCACCAAAATGTAACCAAACCCGTTCCCCAGTTTGAAGTTGTGGTTTTTGAATATTTCGTTTATACAGCAATTCCTGATCCGGCAATAAAGATTTTTTTACTCCGGACAATGCTGATTCTATAGGATAAGGTACCAGGATCTTGCCTTCGGATAGGACTTTACTGTTTGGTTGAATCGGTCTAATGGCGTAATCCCAGAGACCATTTAAATTGGTCCAGTTGGCGCGCACCATTTGCGGTCTGGGATATTCAGGCAGTGCATTTTCTGGACTCACCTGTTTGGCCCAGCGTGTTTGAATGGTTACCGGCTGTATTTTGTAGGCTTGTTGAGCGAATCCGCGTTTTCCGGTAAAAAAAGCCAAAGCAGTGGCTATAAGTAATGTGTTCTTTACTTTCATTTTTATGATAATATGGTTAGTTTATATGCGTGTGTGTTGATTAAGGATTTTCTATTTGTTCATATCTTGGTTTACATCTGGTATATGTATTAAAAATTGGGGCACAATGCTTCTTGTCCCTATTACTGCAAGTCTGATTGATCAGACGAACATGTATAAAGACAAGTTGACCTACAAAAAGTGGTATTGAGTTGAAAAAAATAAAAATGTTGGATTTTCAAGGAGGAATGGCATATTGGAATTCGGCTGGTAGTATATACCAACCAACTTGAGGTACTATAGCCAGGTGAATGCTTCGGGCATAAACGGCATTCCTAACGAATGGAATAAATTAGAGGCCAGACCATAACTTATTGATCCATCTTTTCTGGAAATATAACAGCAATATACTTTATAGGTAGGTTTTTCATTTACAGGCCGATGATCGGAGTAGATAAATTTTTCCAATACATGTGAGATTTTGGTATCCTCGATCAGAAATTCCTTGCCTATAAATTGCTGATAAAAGAATTCAAAATCCGCTTTTCTATCAGCGATGATCACTGAATGTAAATAGTTGATTTTCTTTAGGTTTTGGGTGTCATGATCGGTGAATGCATAAGGATTAGTCCATGTCATGTACTCGGCAGCAGCCTGTGCCAGTCTTTCCACAAGGGCACGGTCATAGGCTTCTTTTGAAATTTCTACATTGGCAAATTCAATGTCCATCTCCTTTTTAACTCGATTTCCGATCTCAAATATATGTGCCTTTACCCTCCTGTCCTCTTCCCTGATGAACAGTTTGTTGAGGTTGTGCTGAAAGTCGTCACTGGTTTCTGTAATCTTTTCCAGATTGAGAACAATAGGATTATTGAGTACCTTACTGTTCACAGCGTCCTGATGATAGACCAGGTCAATTTGGTCACCTTCATACCCCTCGACCAATACCGTATATGCGCAGAGGGTATTGAACAATTCCAAATAACCGTAAACGATTTTCTTTTCATGATCTGATCGGATAACGATCAAATGGGAAATTTCATCACCAACGGGCATTCGTACCTGGTGCTCCGTGTTGCAAATCTGCAATTCAGGCACCTCTTCATCGAATCGACCTATCTTGTTCAATAAGCTGATGATCCATTTACGCTCTAAGCCTGAATGGCACCAGAATTCCAGTAAAATCTTATAGAGCATTAAATGCAGCTTGGGACTCAGTCTAATTTCTGCATGAGCCGACAGCGGTCCTCTAAAACCTAGTTCTCTTTTAATGGAGAATTCGCCTTTCATTGCAGCACGGCCAAACATCCTAATTGCTTTTTTCGCAAGCGCAATCACAACCTTTTTTTCATCGTTTCCCTGGACACTTAACCTCATTTTACCGTCCTGAAGTTTTTCAACGGTGACTTCCGCTTTGACCATGGTAACTCGCCCTGTTTGATTGTCAACATGATAAGCTCCTCCATCTTCGTCATAAACCTCGAGCTTTCGTCCACTACCAATTTTAAGAACATGTAGTAAAAAACCAAAGGTTTCTTTAACCACAGGGTCAAGACGTGTACCAAAAAGGTTGTTGCAACGGGAACAGATGATGGATTTGGAATGTAATTTTCCATTAATACTCTCCGGAATGATGTGTTCATCTGAGCCATCGAGTGTTTGTGGGCAAAAAATACAGGTATCTTGCATATAGAATTATTCCTTGAATTTACGGTTAAACATTCTGTAAACCTGATGCATTGGAGCCAGAGGCAATTGCTGATACCTGGAGATCAATAAATTACGCATTCTAGAATGGCCTTCAACCAGTTGAAAGGGCATCTGCAGCTCAACATATAATGGGCAAACCTCAGTAAAGGTATATGTATCAAGAATTATCGGTGGAACCAGCCAGGTTCCTTGCAGATCCCAGCAGCGCTTGTCCTCCCCTGTGGCCTCCACTATCTTAAGTCGATCGTCAATGGGCTCCAGCATCCCCATGAATACTTTGATTGCCCTTACATTCAACAGTTCACTAACCGTCCAGGACTCCTTTATGAATCCAACTTCCAAAAAATCTATCCAGGCATATGATCTCACCATATTAGGATCTGCATGTAGTGGATAGATCCATTGTTCCAAAACCTCATCCGGAATATGATCATAGCCAAAGACCTTGCGGATATGCTCGAGGTAATGGCTAAACTTTAGTGGTATTGCTGGGTATTCCATTGGCTGCAAATCCAGCCAACTTTCGCTGATGATAAGGTTTACTTGATTTGCTTGATGTTCCATGGAATCTTTAATGCTGTTGAAATGAGTTCTACGATTTCTAGTGCTGGCTTCCAGCCACCGCAACATTCAGGACTTAGGCATAAGGTAAACACAGTTATGTGATCCCAGGCACTTCTGATCTCCTTGCATAATGAGCGTATGTATGCATCATCAAATACCCTTATATGGCTGTCCCCGTGGTTTAAGAAAAAATAGTCGATGTCAATATTGAGAACACTTTTAATTCCATTATCGCTTGCTAACCAGTACCCCAGATTTTGAGTCAGGTCATAAAACTCGTGTTCATGTATAACTTCCTTGTAATGTGTTGGCAAATCCCCTTTCTTATGCGTAGCGAAAGACATGGAATCCCATAAACCAGGATAGAGTATATCCAAAAGGGTCAGATAATTATCCCATCTGAGCAAAGGTAGTTGTTTGCCAATGAAGTCCTGTCCAACCTCCATTTGGATTTCCAGTAATTGATCTATGGGCGTAAGCTTATAGTCAACGCCCATTGCTTTCATTTGTATTGCCCATTGATTTACCAGGGCGGTAGAAAGGTCATAATGCTGATCGATGTGGAATAGGTGATATTGCTTATTCAGGTTTACCTCCTGAAGCCAGCACCAAGCTGCTGCGAGATGATTGTCCATCAGATAACACTTACCTGCCCTATCAAGCAAGTTAAGTTGATAGGTACCAGAAGGCTCCCGACCTTTAAAAGGAATGATATCCATATACGTATTGCTTTGGGTTCGACCATTACGGTTTCCTTAATATACTGCTAAAAAAGTCAACTATTAAAACTAAAGATCTTATTTTTAAGATGTACACTGACTATAACTTCATGAAATAGGAAGGTTTTTCGAATAAATCTTTGATGCTCTAAGAATATAAAGTCCATGAAAAAATTGGTGGGCATCAAGGTGATATTGAATGGGTATTTTTATATATACAATAAATCTACTCAATAATAGATGGATTTGCTCAAAACGGAGGCTTAGCGGCAATAAAGTATTGATGTATATTGCAGGTTATGGAAAAATTACTAAGATCCAAAAAGATAGACCTGATCAGTCTCCCGCAAACCGATGGCACCATAGAGTATTATGCTTATAACCAGGATTTACTGGATAAGAATTTATTAATTCATTTTTACCATTACCAGGTTTCTGACAGAGAGGATGACATGGAAGTGGAAACACCGGTGTTCATCAAAAGCATCATTAATGGAGATCCGTACACATTCACCTGCTTTTATCATAATGATCTCATAGAGCCAGCACCGATGGTGCTGTTCCGTATTATTGTCGATCTGGTAGAATATATCGGTTGTTGTACTAAAGAAACGATATTGAACGATTTAGCGCATGCAGCTACAAATGTGACAAAGGCAGATAAAGAGGAGGATATAGAAGACTATGAAGATGATGTCGTAGAATTTGAAGAGGTAATGCGTTTGATTTCAGAAAAAAGAGCAACATCCAATTGAGCTCTTTTTTATTCTAAAATTGCTGGTCCCGTAAGGCCTTTAGTTAGTTAAAAATTTTTGTATAATCGTGTCAGGAGCAACAGTCAACGCATGATCCACAGACAACAGAATATCCCTAGTTTTGCTTTGAATACTTTTAAGTTATTACAGATGTTCTTTTACAGTCCCTTCAGCAGTATTAGGTTGCTCTGGGATCTCGCTAAGTTAGGTGAGCATTGCGGTTCAACTTGAAGATCTGCCGCATACATGGCGGCAATAATGCCGGATTCCTTTCAAATTGTTCCCCTGAGCTCTTTTTTCCGGATCAACTCTTCAGTCTGGGAATTCCTTCATTCAGGAAATACTGCAGGTGATCCAGGTATTTCATTTTTACCTTATTCCTGCTCGTGAGGCTAAAGATCGCATTGCCCAGACTTTTATATAGGTAACCGGGCAAGGATAGTGTTTGCAACTGTCCTTGTTTGTCCAACATCACCGCGAAAATACACTGAACCACATCTTCTGCCTGTTAATCATCTTTAGCATTCTTCTTGAAGGACGAATAATGGTCCCCCAAAACGGCTATAGATCTCAGAAAAAGCCAGTTTGTCCCGTTTATCAAATTTATCCAGGTTCCGCATCGCTAAGATTTGCATAAATTTTCATACAGCCTTTTAGCGCTATTGATTCTTAGTATTCGACCTATTTGACCAAATTATGTTCAAAGGTAAATTTTATTTCCTTTATTATCAATTGTTTGCAGCGACCCATTGAACGATTTTGTTAGGATAAATAACAATGTGTTGTTGCCAATAGCAACAATTTAGTGTTGCAAAATCACTTGTGCTGTTTATGCCCCATGTTCTTCTATTTTTTTGCCCATCCAGGAGTATCCCACAAGGCAATTTCAAATTCCACTGGACAACACAAGCTAACTTTTGAGGTACGGCTTTTCATAAAAACAGAAAAAAGTATCGCGAAGGTGTCGGCCCCTAATGATAATGACGGTCCTGTTAAGCCGCCAAAAGGTTCGGCATAAATTCTCACTCCCTTGTCGCTCCGATTTATTCCGCGTTCCTTTTGGTTGAAAAGGGGCCTGGTCGCGATGCTTTCTTTTTTCCGTTTTTCTTTTTGAATACAGTATCGAGTGAAGCGGATGAGAAAGATTCACAATGATTGATCATTAAAAATTATCAAAAATGAAGTTAGATCAAACCAGCAACGGAGTGCCTTTCCGCAGTCATGTAGTCAACCAGTGGGGTGATGAATTCATCCTGTTTCCCAACGCAGAGCATTCTCCATCGGATATTAAAAATGCCATAGCCGAACTCCGTGACAACCGCGATGCAGTATCCATCAGGGTCGCCCGTGATGAGGACCTCGACAATCTTTTCGTGGATCAGGTTTTCCGGCACCCAGAGGTCAAACCCCTAAAATGGTTTGAAGTCTACCAGGACTACCAGGTGATCCGGACCCAGCGCCAAAAAGGGATGACGGCTGAGGAGTTTGTATATGTATATGTCCTGCCCAATGTGGAGCAGACCCGTGAAGCAAATTTGAAAAAATGGCCTTGGCTCAGTAAAGATTGAAATCTTTCGATCGGGCTTACTTCTGTCATTCACCTTAATTTCTAATTGCATGAGAACAATACCAATGAATTTATACCATTTTGAGGAACTGGAGCCAATAGCCCAGGAAAAAGTAATAAAGGCGTATCGTGATATTAATGTCAGCTATGATTGGTGGCTGGATGTCTATGAGGACTTTCAACAGCTGGCCTCCTACTTTGGCTTCATGCTGAAAGAGAATTCCATTTATTTTTCAAGTATACATAATCAGGGTGCGGGGTCTACTTTCCAGTCTGAAGTTAACATCATGACCATGTTTTCTGGCATCAAGGATCAAACCTGGAAATGCTATGCACCCAAGGAGGAACTTCAGCTGGAGCACATCCTTGGAGATCCACGGTTGATTAAACTGATCCGTTCCGGATTGATCTACATTCGAGCATCTACCAAGCCATCCTCTTATGGCAACATTCAAGCGCATTTCTTTAGTAACATCGAAGGTCAGTACCAGCACAATCACCCCAGAATTGAACAGGCATTGGAAGCAATGGAAGAACAATTTGTTCAGGTCTGTAATTACCTCAACAAATGGTTGTTCCGTCAGCTGCAAATTGAATATGAATTTAGAACCAAAGATGAACAGGTCCGGGATTCAATCAAATGTTATGAGCTGGAATTTCTTAGAGACGGTTCTATGCCGCCTGCTGAAATCCTCAAATTGGACGATCCACAAACTTAATTTAACCTGATAGGGGAAGGCTTTTGGGTTTGCCAGCCTTCCCCTGTTTCAACCTTAGGAAGGACATTAAGCTAACTTCAATCAGGGTGCGACCCAGCTTAAAGACCGTACAGGATTAACTGAGCGTTTTCATTTATTTATTGAATATGAATTAAAAGAAATGATCATGAACAATACTTTCAATTCCTCAGAACTACTCACCATATGGGAACAAATTGGTAATAACAACAGATGGATCAAACTGGCCGTTGATCCTCCATTCAGCAAAAAGTGTCTGGAACAATGTCTCAGTTTGAAGGTGCTGGAGGAAAATCTTAAAGCCGGGAATTGGCAACTTGGACAGGGATTCTATTTTGAAAACATCTGCTTCATTAACCAGGTGGATGGCGGAGACGAATGGCTGGTGATACGGGGTGACCTGGCCTTTGAAAGTTATACCATACGCCCAACGATTAAAAGCGGAAGTTTTGAAACGCTATTCAACAGGTTTAAGACCGCTACACGTGAACAACTCCGACTACTGACGTATTAATCCTTAAATATTAGATAGGATGCTCACAAAAAATGATACTAAGGGACCAGAGGCCCTGAAAGAACAATTGGCCTCCTTTGAACAGGAAATTAGCGCAGCCTTAACAGCTCAAATGACCCGAATAAACAAGGCAATCGAGCAAGGGGTTTTACCCCTTGACTATTTCCTTTCCGACGAGCTGTTATTTATCCGGATGTATTTAGATGAGACCAATCAGATATGCTTTGACCTACCGGGTCAGGTGGATCCTTTGACGCTGGAAGAGGTGCTATCTGAAGAAAAAGTACCACATTGGGAGCTGATTCGCTTGCTGGAGCTGCTGTAGTACTTATTGGATTAGCTGCTAATTAACTCCACTTGTCAGGATTCACAAAAAGAGCCATTTCAGTCAATTTGCGGCTACATCTTTCCCCGCCTGTACATCTAACCTGTTATGACAGGCGGGGCCTTATAATCGCCTAAAAAATCCGTTCGGACAGCCCTCCTGCCCTCTGGCTGTCCGAACGGGAGAAATGGTCAGTATGCGCTCATGATTTCTTTAAAGGAATACTGAGACAAGAACCATAGCATAGTGTTTTGAATCTAATTAGCTCAAAATGAACTACTTTTGCAAGATGCAATCTTCAGTAATTTCCCAGGAACAGTACGAAACCTCATTGGCTAACATAATCACGTCACTTGGTGGTGTCCCCCCGTTAATCGGGATCCAGATCAATTTGAACCGTCCGGGTTTGGAGAAATACATCCGATACCGCAATGTACCTTTTTAGACTAAGCCGATTTTCAGCGAAATGTACAAATTTCCATAATCGGTGTCTTATGCTTTCCATTGACCACGAATATGCAAACCAGAATGTTTGAAAAAATGTCAATGAAAATATTCAAGGAAGAAAAATTGAAATTCGAATTCAAAGCGGGGATTCCTGATCAGGAAGATTCCAACTGGATAACACTTTAAAATTAAGCTATGCCAACCGATCAACTTACAGAACTGGAAGCCTGGTTCAAACAAGCGCCCAAACCCAAAGGCCCTATCCAGTTAAACCAGGGCGTAACGATTAGCAATTACGATCTGTTTCTCAAAACCAGCTTCACCATATTGAATAAGGCGCCGGATGCCAAGATCAATGAACCGGTTTGGCTCAGGCTTTTTGCCCTAAAAAAGATCCTGGAGGACCAGGCTTTAGCTCCTGATTCTACTTCCTGAATGTAAACATCAAACGGAACATGACCATTAACCATTGGGCTGGCGGATAAAACAAGCTTCATTTTCCCTCACCTCTATTTCTAGCATTCCAGCTAGATTACCGTTAGCTCTTCCTTTCTTCCTTATAAACACCTATACAAACTGATCTTACCCATGGTCAACCCGATTTAATCTCGATCCTGATAGACGTTTATGTTTCCCAAAAATCACTGAACAACCTGGCATTACTGCCTTCGCTCCTCCTTTAGGCCCATCCCTGCGCCGCTGTGTCAGATAATGCACTGTCTGGGCAATAGGTTTCATAATTCCATCCAAGGCGAAAATAATGGCAATTGTTTTTGCATTCATAACTGCCATGAAGTTCGGAAAAGGGCTGCTGTAGCGCCCAAAAAATTCCGCCATAAACCCATACCCTACGCACTCAGGCTTTCCTTTATTGCGTTGCTTTTTGGGCTGAATTGCCCCTTTCCGGTAGCGATTCCATTATGAAATCAAAATCACTAAAACTAAACATCATGGAAGCTATCAACGAGCACAACAAAGCACCGGAAATCGAAATCTCTTATAGAAACACTCAAGCCGTTGAAGAGCGGGTGACACTGAAAGATATTCTAGGTGCCAAGGAATTTATACGTAGCATCTGGAATGATGGAAATATCGACCTTCAGGAAGAATTTAAAGTCCTCCTGCTGAATCATGCAGGTCACCTACTGGGTGTCTATAATGTACACAAAGGCACGATGACCGGGATCCCTATTGATCTTAGGCTTATTTTTGGCACTGCACTTAAGGCCGCTGCAATGAAAATCATCCTGGCCCACAACCATCCCTCAGGGCAGTGCCGGCCAAGTCAAAACGATATCAAATTGACCAATAGAGCCATTGAGATTGGGAAGTTATTAGATATCGAGATTCAGGATCATCTCATTGTCACCCGTGAGCAGGTCTTTTCCTTTGCAGAAGTGGGCTTATTATAAGCTCCATTTCTCAGTTAAAACCGGATCCTTAAGCAATAGAATTGCTTTACCAGGATTTCTACTGCTGACCAGTTGCAGGGAATGTTTGCTACCCTCATGCAATCGACGTCTGCTTCGTCTGTTGAACATAGACAGTCTAAGTGCTGCATCATATTTATAATCCTACCCATGCGTGATTTTATCTTGTAAAATGGCGTATGTGCCAGGGAGTTGAAATTCGAAATCCCATACTTTATTTGAACCAAAATATACTTATCTTCGTAAGAATCAAACCAGTAGGCATTTAAGCTCACCCGCACCTTTGCTAAAGCCACGGTATAAACGCAAAACAACAACGATATGAAAAAATCATTCATTGCGGCAGCTGCCATGCTGCTCGTTGCCTGCCATGCAAAAAATGACTTTAGCAAGGAGCAGGCAAAGACTTTAATTCAGGAAGACCTTCAAGCAGTTAATCCGGCCACCATCTCCATCAACTCCTCCGGAGAAGAATCCCTGGATTATCTAAAAGGCACAAAATTGGTACAGGATGGCTACATCACCTTTGTGACCAAGCCTGGTATGTTTGATCCGAAAATCTCCTATTCTGAACAGGCCAACAATTTCCTGGTTCCACCTAAGGTAAAACCAAGAAGTGAAGCAGAGGAAAAATATGTAAAGGAATTCAGGACAGCCGACATGGTGGTTTCCGAGGTGAATGATGATGACATCAAGTTTACCGAGGATGGCAAGCAGGTGGTCGTAAAATATACTTACACCTGGAGCAAAAAGACTCCTTTTTTCGAACTACAAAGAAACAAAGAAGATCAAACTGCCAAAGCATATTTCAAACAAACCGATGGCGGCTGGATCATCAGTAAAGACCCGAGTGTTGCACAGAAGCGAATAGAATTTTAATTGAGAAGTTTTTACCCCCAAAACCATACACCATGGCATTTAAGTTAAATGATGTGCTTGTTAAAAGAACTCAAGGATTGGAATCCTTTGATTTTTATGTTAAGATTGTCCACTACCGACACGGCTTGGGTTTCATAGGACTATTTGCGCCAGATGAGCTGGCGATATCTTGTCGGTTATTAGAATGGTATGGCTTTTCCGATGTAGTTTGTTGTGCTACCGATCCTGAGTTTGATGAGCTCATGAATCGGCTCCAACCAGAAGCGGAAAGACAAATAACGTACTGGTCATTGTTAGGTGCCAGTATTCACAATGTCACTGAAGACCTCATAGAAGAAACGATATCCGGTCAAAATTAAAATCTACCAACAAAATTGATTAAGGATGCTGAAAGGCATCCTTAATCAATTTTAGATTGGCTTAAATAAAACGGAGGATGAGCTTCAGTAACGCTGCCATGATCAACATAGACAGTAGCCATAATAACCCACTAAACAGCTTTGTTTTCCCCTTTATTGGCCTGAGCATTCTACCTGGCAGCCGTACAATTATTGTAATAAATCCTAATCCCAAAAGATATGTACACCCCAAGTATGCGAGAAAAAACAGTATGCCCAACATTAAAGGGTGGTACTTTACAATAAACATTAGACCTATCCCCAAAGTAGTAAAGCATAAGCAAAAATAATAAGCATGAAACTGCCAGGATCTCCCTGCCACCTCCAATGTACTTTTGATAATCTCGACCAATACCAGTATGGAAAGCGCGTACATTGCCAGATTTACAAACTGCATCCCATCATTCAAGAGATCGAGCTTTTCCAACACAACATCCTTTGCCTGGCTTGCAAATATCAATACGGCATTGAGAATACCGAATATCGTGAGTAGGTTGATATGGGATTCCAGATGCTGCCGGAAGGTAGGATATACAATTTCTGGATCAGCTATAAAAAGCAAAGATTTGAATCCGCCAACATCCAGGTGCTCCTTTCCCTTTGGACAAAGCAGCAGCACTTCCTCTCCCTCTACCATTTGCAATGCTATGAACTCATTTCCCAGGAGGATCTCAACCGCCTGATCTTTACTGTAAAATTTCGCAACCTCTTTTAGCAGGAGTCTTCCTTGTTCTTTATTGGCGATTTCTCTAAGTAGGTTATCCGCTTTCAAATAATAGTGCTGGTAATTTGTCATTGATATTTGAGGTTAATATTCTTTTCTAAATTAAATCTTTTAATTCAGTTGATGTGTATGCCAATCTATTTTCAATAAAAAGCTTAGTAGATGGGGTGTACTTTTTTGGAGATACAGTATATCTGCAGGGCATATCCGTTTTCAAAGAAAATTTGGAAATTTGGGTTTGCAACTATGCGGACAATACAATGTCGGGACTAAATCCCGAGAAGACTTTTCATTTCCCTAATCCCACACCGTTATGAAGATAACCATTGCTGAAAGGAAGATCATCGACGAGATATGTACTGCGATACAATCCGACTGTTTAAAAAAGTGGGAAGTGAACGAGTTAAGTCGCCAGTATCACATCAGTGCATTCAAGCTGAATACTGGTATTAAAATCGTTCATGGCTGCTCCTTTAAGCAATATATTCTAGAGGTACAGATGCATCAGGCTAAAGAGAAGATCAAAAAAGGTTCTAGTATTTATGACTTGGTTATCGAGTTTGGATACAGTTCTTCGTATAATTTCACGCGTGCATTTCGCAAGGTTTTTCCGAAGCCACCTACTGCCTATATACCTATAAAAAATCGTTAATCAATATTTATGTTCTGTTTTATTGGATATCGGAGCAAGCACTACGTTACTTCAAATAATTGATGTAGCTTTAATTCAGGATAAACAAAATGATCCTATTTTATTGTTGACCTGAATTCTACATCTAAAGCTTTTTGCTTTTTTCATAAGTTTTCCTCACGCATCATTAGATACTGATTGACTTCAAAAAGGAGGTCTTTTAGTTTACGCAACAGCTATCGGAGTAATTCAAACCATTCATGTTATGCCAATTTCAGCGCGTTTCATCAGTCCTGGGGAGGATACATTAGTTCGACTTTTTCTGATCAGGATAAGTCAGCTTTGTTCATACAGGGAGGGCATCGGGTCATAACGCCTTCCCTGTTAATCTCCGAGTTTTATTCATCTTCTTCGTCAATAGTATTGAATACGGCGTAAAAATTCATACCTATCAGAATTAAAAGTACTAGTGCATGAGACCTAAACTAATAATCATTATCGCTATTTCAATTAGCATTCTTAGCTTTGTTTTTGCATTCCGGGTCAAAAGAATTGAGGACAAACTATTTTATGTTTGCACTTCATCTAACGGAATGACAATCTGCAAAACGGGAAGTTTCCTAACTACAACAACTACAACTATAGGAACTATTTCTCCGCCTTGTCCACCGCATCCAGCTTGGTATACGTCAAGTTTTTGCACAGGCCCTACATTTCGTGCAATATCTTCTCCTAATTAGGAGTAGTTAAAATTTATCTACTTATAAAAAACAGATTATGTTCAAAGCGAAGCTTACTATTCTAGCGTTGGGTTTTATGGCATTTATCGGAGGCGCCCTCGCAATTAAAACAACTCGAATAACGGACGTAGCATATTATTTGACAACTACAACAAATGGAGTACTCCAGTGCAAAACTTTTAGTTTCATCACAACAACCAGCACAACGATAGGGACTATTGCTCCCCCGGCTGGTTCACAGGGTTGGTTTACTACCGCGCTTTGTAATGGACAAACTTATAAGGTAATAGCATCGGATAATTGATTTTGGTTCCCAGCCCAAACTTGAAATAAGCATTTCTATACCCCTGGCGAAATGATACACTTCTATTTTTCATTATTAGAGTTGTATCAAACATCCGGATTCTAAATTGAGAAGCGCATCAACATATTATAGGATAATGTTTCGAATTGGAATACTTAAATGGAAATATCCCCCTTAAATTATAGAATCCCTTCCGGTGTGATGATATAATTTGTCATAAATGGGACTTAGACTTATAAAACAACGATTAATTTAATATACCGAAAATCCGTATAAAATATTGCATTCCAAAATAAAGAAAGACATTTTCGAAAAAGGGGGGGTAGCCGAAAACCCCTAGAACAGAGTAGGCAAATTTGATAATTATAAATCCTTCAAAATGAAAAAAGGAAAAATCGTGCTTACTGCTGTCGCAGTTTTTGCACTAATAGGCGGAGCATTAGCATTTAAAGCAACTAGAGTTCTTGATGTGTTGTATTATTCGACGACAACTGCAGGCGGTGGCCCAACTTGTAAAGCTGTTCCATTCCGTACAACAACAACTACAACTATTGGAACTGTTGCTCCTCCAATCAGTGGTATTGGTTGGTTTACTACAAGTCTTTGTAACGCCGAAACTTTCAAGGCATTGCCAACAGAAAACTAATGCTCGAGTTTAATTCTTAGCAGAATTAACTGCAAACCGAATCCTTCATAGATTTTATGAAGGATTTCGGTCTGCAGACCTTACAAAGAGTTTGATAAACTTTAAGCGATTAAAAGTCAAATTAACGTATAATTGGCATCAGGCTATCAATTTCTAACCCGCTATCAATTTGTTTCAACTTGGCAGGGATGCCTCTTGTCATCCAAAAAGGAGGTGCATTACCTTTCAAATAATGATCAAAAAACTGATCTAGCCTTTTTGTATAATCCTTTTGATTCAGCTCCCCTCTTAATCCATGTTTTTCGCCATCATATTGCAACATCCATACTTTCTTTCCGAGCCTTCTTAATGCCATATACCATTCTAAACCTTGGCTCCATGGCACTCCATCGTCTTCCTTATTATGCATGATTAATACTGGAGTAGTTACTTTATCCGCTCTAAAAATTGAAGATCCACTTATGAAAAGTTCAGGATTTTGCCATAAGGTTGAACCAACCCGGTTCTGACTAGTCTCGTATACATATTGCGTACTGAAACCTGTTTCTCTAATACCCCCATATCCACTAACTAAGTCAACTATTCCACAAGTGGGAGCTGCTGCAGCAAAAATATTTGTACGCGTAATTATATAATTAATAGCAAAACCACCATGACTACCACCGCTTAAACCCATTTTAGTAGAGTCTACATACGGAAACTTACTTAAATACTTTGCTGCACCAAGTACGGAATTAACAGCACTTTCTCCAGTGTTTCCAAATTTGTATATAATGTCGGGTAAAAAAACTAAATACCCTCGACTGCTTTCCCACAATGGTCTTATAGATCCGCTGCTTAGTTTCGGCCTTTCAAATTCGTAAATATGGTTTGATTGAATTTCGTAAAACTGAAAGATTACTGGATATTTTCTTGTAGAATCAAAATTTGCCGGTTTATAAAGAATACCTTTTGAAAAAGTACCATCTAAATTCTTATATGCTATTAGTTCTTTACTTGGCCACAAGTAATTCTCTTCTGGCCTATTGAAAGTTAAGGGGTGAAATTTTTTTAGATCTGTACTTAAATACCAGTTGTTTGCTTGATTACTACTGCTTCTTAGAACTAAGTAAAACCTGCCAATTCTTTTTAATGTACCAAATTGAAAGGGGCGTAAATCAAAATCTTTAAAGGTGATCTTTGAACTTAACTTTACATGTAAGAATCCAACTTTATAATCCATTTCTGCCAAAGCTTTCACTATTATTGTTTGACCTAAACGTAGGACGTCTTGCCTATCCGGGTTGTCATTTTCCGCAAAATTTTGAAATCTCAGTTCAACTTTATTTTCCCTTCCATATCCATTAGTTATGTTAATTGGATTACTTTTACAGTAAGGATCAACCTGCCAGACATCATAGTTGTCATAGATATAAACATAACGATCCCCTTCAAGCCAGCCACCATTTCCAGAAGGAAATGAAAGTGGCCCCGACTCATCTGTTGTTCTTTTTGAGTATATAGGTACTGAAATCTTATTGGTAATATTGCGTACGATATGCGTTTTGATTTCATATGAAAAGTAATGCCTTTCCAAAACATCATAATAAACAAGAAATTTCCCTCCAGGGGAAATATGGATATCCGTAGCATATTTCCCATCAAAAGCAGTTGTTCTGGAAAAATCGGTCACATTTAAAAGAAATACCGCACTTTTAGATTCATCAGCGACAGGTGAGAATTGAATGTCAGATGGTACTTGTAAGCGCTTGCGAATAATTGCATAGTCGGCCACATCGCAGACACCCGACTGAAAATTAAAACCGTAGTTTTCATCATCATCCAATTCGAGTACGGTGCCTTTGTCTTCGTTAAGATTGAATAGAGCCAAGGAGATTTTTGTCTCATTGGCTGCACTTAATTGTTCAGACTGAAGAAGCCTGTCCCTAAAATGCCATACGTCAACGCTTGCATATTCTGGGTTTATTGATCGAGATATTGTATCACGAATCTTAACTACAGAAAAAAAAATCACCGTGCCTAAATTATTAAAACTTAATGACCTGTCCTGTATGAAATAATCACTATCTAAGCCCTTTTTCCCATTATTGATTTCAACTTTATTTCCGGCGTCATCAACTACAACCAATCTAATAATAGGTTTGCTAGCAACGCCAATTGATGTAGTAAAGAAAGCGACCTTTGAGTTCGTTGCATTGTACACAATACTCTTAGGATTAGTAGTCCCAGTCCAAATAACCTTGGATTCCTGACTAGACAACGATATCCATTTCAAAATATACCTTTGGTTCACTCTTTCGACCGTTGTTAATACATTTCCGTTGCTACTATAATAATAAGAAACTATATCCTTGTATATTATATGCTTATTTGATGTCAGGTCCCAGATCAGCAAGTTTTGTCGTTCATTGTCACGCTCTGTCCAAGAAAAAGTATTAGGTACTTTCGAACCAACTTTCTTTAATTGCGATCCTCGCGTTGAAAAATCGATATGCTTATTTTTCAAGTTAAAGAAAAATATGCTATCACTTGTAGCCTCATAAATCAGGTACTTGCCATTTCCGGAAAAATAAGAAGTTCTAATATTGTTCAACTCTATCTCCCATGAATTATCCACTGATTTTAAAAAGTAAGATTCTTTATTCCCATATGAAACAGAGTAAAAACTATAAAGACCATCTGGTGATATCTCTGCACCGTTTACTTCTTTCCAATTTTCAATAAGAGCGTTATCTATCTCTATTTTATTTTGAATTTGTGCTCTCAATTGAATGTTGTAACAGAAAATCGAGATGATAAACAAAATGCTAATTTTCATCGGAAGCGCTATTAAGTGATGATGAATTCTCTAATTTATTTACTTTCCCATGAAAAATAAAAGCATTGGATTGCTTAGCATTTTCCGAAACATCTATTTCGTATTTTAAAAATTGTGTTCTATTTTTTAAAATATAATCTGTCAACTCAATTCTTCGCTCCTTAGGATCATTTGCTGCTTCCAGCCAATAAACTCTAATGCATTCACTACTTTGTGTTCGAATTACTAAAGTTGCTACTAGAAAAAATATAAACTTCTTTAATTTCATAATGATAATTATTGGTTTTTGCTGCAAGCAACACCTAAACTCCAGGTAGGCGTCCCTGATTTCATTTTATTTAAATTCTCGATATAGGCATCAGGAACTGGATTTGTAGTTTCATTTCTAATTAAGGCTATAGCTTTTTCCTGCCAAAGTATTGCTTCAGCTACATTCCCGGATTTATACAACAGATTTGCATAGGTATCAATACATGGGGGACTTTCTTTAGCCCCATCTCTATAAATGGTAACTTTACTCCACTTAGCAGCGCGTTCAAGGGTATTCTTTAAACAACATTTTTCAAATATTTCCATCAGTTCATTATTCATAATAAATTTGGCGTTATGATCAAATTGAGCGGCGTATTTATCATAATAATCCATTTTCAGTTTCCCATAAAGTTCCCAGTGATTATTAACCCTTGCATCATTAACTCTTAAATCAAGATAAATTTGGTTTGTGTACTTAGAAGGTGTTTTCTGTAAATACTTGTATATTTTAGGCCAAACCTTTCTTTTGGCATTATCTTTTAAAAGTGTTTTATAAATATCCTCTGTAATCCAACGTTTGACAATAACTTCTGATCTCCCTCTATCGCCTAAAATTGAATCCGCTCTATCCGGTTGATTTAAAAATATCCTAAATCCCCTACTATTCTTGCTTGATAGACTCGCATAAATTGCAAATAGGCTTTCTTTTGTATAAGGAGTATCAATAAAATCGACATATCGGTCGTGTATTGCATACGCAGTTATCCAGTCTTCGAGCCTAACTGCTTCAGGAAGAAGCTTTAAAATCAAAGCTTTACTGCTATCTCCCTGCTCATAGCTTTTTCTAAGCGTATAATATTGTTCTTTAGGATTCTTTGCAGATGCAACTTTTTTGAGGAAATTTGCAAAAGGAAGAATGGCCCCTGTTTCTTTAGCTACAAGATTACCAAGTGAATCAAAAAACAAAAAGGTGGGAAAAGCGTTCACATTGTATTTGCTAGTCAATAATTTTGCCACAGCACGCATATCTTTAATTTCTTCATTATCACTTTTAGTTGAATCAAATTGAACTTTGACATTAATAAAATTCTCATTCATAAATTCTATCACTTCCTTTTGATTAAAGACCGATCGATCCATAATCTTACAAGGACCACACCATGTAGCGAAACAATCAATGAAAATGTATTTCCGTGACGTTTTGGCTTTAGTGACAATTTGTTGCCAGGATTTGGCTTTTTCAAATCTAACCTCCTGTGCAAATGCATTCACACTGACTATAAAATATATTACTATACCTATTATTATTCTCATTTTAAAACGTTTTTTGTTAGCTAGCCTCGAATTGTATTAATGAAGGGTGAGCAATAAACCATTGAAAGTTTAAGCTAATAGCCAGGATTTTGATTAAGTTTTGAATTACTTAAGATATCTGACTGTGGAATCGGATACAGCGCCTTAGTGTGATCCCATTTTTCGCCCTTTGAAACGGAAACTATTTCCATAACCTTATCAAGCCTCCCAGCCCGCTTCAAATCCAACCATCTATGTCCCCATTCTGTAAATAATTCTATTTGCCGTTCTTTAAATAATGCATTTAAAATCTGATCTCGATTTAACGTAGAATTCAAATCCGGGAGAGGGTTTGGAACTTCTGGAGATGATTCATCCCTCGCTCTATGTCTTATTACGTTCAAATCGGCGATAGCTCCTAATAAATTCCCTGAAAAAGTTCTTGCCTCAGCTCTTATTAGATATTGCTCAGAAAGCCTAAGGACAGTTAAGTATTCTGTTATTTCTGAAAACTGGGTGCTGACTTTGTATTTATATGGATAGTAATACGTTGAACCTGAAACAGTAATACTTCCAATCCATGCTTTAAATCTCTTATCACCTTTTTCAAATGCATCAATTAAATAAGGACTCAAACTGGTAGGCTGATTAAAATTAGGGGCATCTTTAAGAACAAAAAAGGTTGCGTCGTAAGTGTTCCATGTTGGATCAATAGCTTGAATTTGCCATATTGTTTCTGTGCTGTTCTTTAAGAAAACCTCCGATAACGTATTTAAACTGAACATTCCTGTATTCTCAATGATGGAATTTGATTGCCTTTCTGCCTTGTTATAATCTCCTGTAAAGAGATAACATCTTGCTAACAAAGCTTTGGCAGCCCATTTATTTGGTCTTATCCTTTCTGATGTTGTAGTTGATAAGTCTGACAACAAGTATTCATCACTTAAAAGACCTTGAGCATCCTCGAGATCCGCAATAATCTGCTTATATATTGCTTCTATAGGTGAACGACTTGCAGAGCGACTAATTCTATAGTCGTTTGATGTAACTAGAGGCACATCTCCCCAAAAGTTAACAAGATAAAAATATAAAAAGCCTCTCATAAATTTCGCTTCACCAAGTAGCCTCTGCTTCACATTGGGTGTTAGAGTAGAAGATTGTGAAATGCCATAAATTGCGGTATTGGTGGTGTAAATAAAATTATAAATCCTTGACCATAAAGGAACTCCTGGGTTCAGCGGCTTTATATTATTGAGATACACGGAGGTTTTTAAACTGTTAAAGTTTGGATACTGAATTATTTCATCAGCGGAAAGACCTCCAAATACCGTAATGCTATTAGTTCCTTGAGCAAAACCAGATTCGTTGCTTAAGAGTTGATAAAGACCAGTAAGGACTGATATTGCGTTTTCGTCCTTGTCATATATTTTACTGGCATCAAATTTAGTTACTGGAGATTCGACTTGAACCAGTTTTTTACAGCCGCCAAATAATATTTGGCAAAAAATCAACGAGACGGCAAGTATATTAATTTTTTTCATTTTCATTTATTTAAAGTGAAACTTGAATTCCGGCGGTGATCACTTTTAAAGGAGGTAGAACAGTAAAATTCTGATTTTCAGGATCTGCTCCTTTAAAATTTGTAAACGTTAGAAGATTTTGACCTTGTAGATAAACTTTTAAGGTTTGGATTCTCGCCTTTTTTATCAATTTATTAGAGAACGTGTATCCCAGATAGACATTTCTTAAACGTATATAAGATGCATCACTATAAACTCCATCACTTCTATTCACATCTAAATAACTCAAGAAGCTGTCAAAACTCTGTGAAGGTCTTTGTAAAAGACCGGGCTTATCTTTGCTAGATAAACTTTCGATGACGTCCAAAACTTGATTTCCCTGGCCAGTGGGATTGTTGATCCAACCTGGAGGGACTGCGTTGGAAAATAAATAATTGTGCCCTAATTGCTTTACGAAATAGAAATTTAGGTCGAGTGAAAATCCTTTATATGTAAATGAATTTTGAATCCCGCCATAATATTTAGGAAGTATGTTTATAATACTTGTCATGTCCAAAATATCATCAGGAGTTTGCGTAATTTCACCTAAGTGGTCATAGAACTGATATCTACCATTTTCTGTATTAACTCCACCTAAGCGATAAGATCTCCTTGAATTGACTGGTTGACCAATTGTATAAACATATTGGAAGCCGCTATTTTCAAAATTTGGAAACTTGATTAGTTTATTCCGTGCAGCTGAAAGGTTGAAGCCTGTGGTCCATGTAAAATCTCTATTCTTAATGTTGACAGAATTAATTACAAACTCAAACCCTTGATTTTGAATTGTAGCTCCTAGATTTGCTGTTATACTGGAAAATCCAGTTATGGAAGGTAGCGGGCTACTTATAAGCTGATTAGAAGATCTGTTTTTATAATAACTACCTGACAAAAGGATTCTCTCTTGAAAAAAACCAAGCTCCAGTCCAATTTCTGCTTTCCTATTAACTTCCCATCTGTAGTCAGCGGTAGGCAAATTATTGGGTAAGGTCCCCAATCCGCCTCCATAAGGAAAAGAGTTGGAAAAATTATATAGTTCGAAAAACTGATAATTTAAACCTGGTTCATTTCCACTTGTTCCATAACTAGCACGCAACTTTCCATAGCTTAGGGTAGGAAGTAAGTTATTCATGAATTTTTCAGCACTAAAGATCCATCCCAAGCCTATTGCACCGAAATTCCCGTATTGTTTGCCTGGTCCAAACCTACTGCTGCCATCCCTCCTGCCGGTTAAGTTTATTAAGTATTTGTTTTTTAAATTATAGTTGATCCTACTAAAAATAGAGCTGTATTTGTGTTCTTCATATACACTTTCACCTTTAGATGTTGTTGAGGCGGCAGCCAAACTTCCTAATAATCCGTCGTCAGTGTAACCATCGCCATTAATTATCTGACCTTCGATATTACGCCTCTGAATGGTTCCCCCGATCAATACACTTAGCGTTCCACCCCCTATATTCCTATAAAAATTAAGTTGAGGTTCGATAATCCAAGACCTTAAGTTATTCGTATTAAAGCTTGCACTACCAGTTGTTTTGCCACTAGCCGGACTATTGGCGCTAATTGGAGAAAGACGTTTTTCATTCAACAAAATATTGTTGTAACCTAAGCTTGTCTTCAACTCCAAACCAGGAATAATCAGATAACTTAAAACGCCATTCGAAAGCAAATTATTAGTCTTGGCAATGTACCTTACTTCCTTACTACGGAACGGATTGCTCGAAAAATTCACCCAATCCAATTTGCCATTGGGGAGATACAAGTTTGGTGCGTTTGGAGCCAAGGTGATAAATTGAGTATAATCTGTCGTTGGCAATTGATTATTATCAGAAAGAAAACTTCCTGACAGCATGACTTTAAATTTCTTATCGCTACTTGTATTGCTTAAATTGAAATGAACTGAACCTTTATTGTCTGACCAATCCCCAGGAAACACAGTAGTTTCACGATGGTAATTAGTCCCAATTAAATACTGTATGTTGCTATCACCACCAGATATTGAAGCTTGCGCATCATTATAGCTAGAGGTTCCTCCTATCATGACATCCTGCCAATCAGTATATGCATTTGGATCCCAAGAAATTAGATCCTTAGCGTTCGCTGCCGATGGAATTTCATCATCATTAGCAAATGCCTCTTTCCGCAATTGAAAATACTGAGCGGTATTAAGCAATTTCACTTTCCGTGCTACCTTCCCAAAGCCGGAGTTGAGGTTGAAATTTAACTTTATGGGACCCGCACTACCTTTTTTTGTGGTTATCAATACAACGCCATTTGATCCCCGAGAGCCATAAATTGCTGTGGCATCCGCATCTTTCAATATATCAATAGACTCGATATCTGATGGATTTATAAGGCTTAAAGGATTCAATCCAAGATTTTGCCCAGACCCTCCTGCAACAGAATTTAATCCCGAAAAAAAAGGCGTAGAAAATAAATTTGAACTATATGGCACACCATCAACAACAAATAAAGGGTCAGCTCCTTGAATAAGTGTGTTAATACCGCGAATGTTTATCTTAACAGCTCCACCTGCGATACCATTTGCTTGAGAGATTTCCACACCTGCTATCCTCCCTTGTAAAGCCATTATCGGATTATTGATGTTTTGTTTTTCAATATCATTAGTTCTTATGGTTCCGACATTCCCAGTATTTAATCTTTTACTTACATTTCCGTAGCCTATCACTTGTATCTCATCCATATCTGTATCGATTTGGCTTAAAAGGATACGAGGAACGTTTGTGGCTGTGTAACTGACTTCCTTACTAGCATAACCAATCATTCTGACGATCAATTTGCCCGATTCGGGCACGTTCGTCAAAATAAATTCCCCTAGATCGTTGGTGCTTGTGCCCATATTGCTTTGTCCAGCAACAATGACGGTGACACCGGCCAATGGACGTCCTTCAGTATCCGTAATCGTACCACGGATGTCCGCCTTTTTAGGTTCCTTTACTGGTGTTGTTTCTGGTTTTTCTGTTTTTAGTCTCAGTAGGATAGCCTTATCCTTTATAATGTAGGTGAAGGGTTGATCTTCACAGATTTTTTGTAGTGTTTCTTCTATACTTGCATTGTTTAGGGTGACAGTAACTGGTTTGGCATTCTTTAGCATTTCTGTGGGGAACATGAAATAGTACCCGCTCTGTTCGCGTATGCTGGTCATGACGTCTCTAAAGGATTGATTCTTTACAGCCAGGTCTATTCGCTGGGAATAGGCTGCTACCGAGACGTTCAGGTTTAAAAGTAGTATGGCAAGGAATAGCTTCATAACGATGCAATACTTAATGGTTTGGTTGATGTAATGGCGGTAACGTCCTTTGCCCGCAGGTACGCATACCCCATTGACATGAATAAAAGAATTCATAACTTTGGTTGGTTTTAAGTAATAAATAGTTGATGTCCTCGACTAATTATAGAACCGATTTACCGGGGGTGTGTCAGCACTCCCGGTTTCATTTTCTATAAGCTGTGGGTAATGGATGTGTTAGTTTTTTTAATGGTGCCTTGGGGTTTATTTTTGCACGATCCTCCTTCCTTCTATTAGGGTAAATTTATATTTGCTGTAGGCATTGATGATTTCCAGAACTTTTAACAGGCTCAGATTGCGAGGGATCTCTCCCTCAAAACCAGTATCAGCAACAATACCAGAATAGTCGACTGTGACGTCGTACCATCGGCTAATTTGCTCCAGCACCTCTTTTAAATTGTTATTGCTGAAAACAAACATGCCGGTTTTCCAAGCAATGACACTGCGGGGGTTAACACGCCTAACCTCTATGCCTTTTGAGGTCACAATGGACTGATCACCGGGCTTTAGGGTGGTTGTTTGAGAGCTGTTTGTCAATAGGATTTCTACTTTTCCTTCTTCCAGGGTTGTTCTTATAGGTTGATTTAAAAAGCAGTTCACATTAAAATGTGTACCGCGTACCATCACCCGTTGTCGGTCTGAACTGACGACTATAAATGGCTTTTGAGGGTTCTTTTGTACATCAAAATAGGCTTCGCCTTCCAGTTGAACTTCTCTTTCGTTCAACGCGAAATGAGTTGGATACCTTAAGCTGCTTTCCGCATTGAGGACAACCTTACTGCCGTCGGGTAGTATGACTTCATATTGTCCTCCCCTTGGAGTCTTTATGGTATTATAGCTTAATGATTGATCTTCTCTTGTCGTTTCTTTTACCTGGTACGTGATCGTTCCACTATCCGTTTTCGTGACCGTCACTCCAGGTAGTTGAGCGATCTCGCCCTTTCTGGCATCATTCAGGGAGATCTCAGAACCATCGCTTAGTACCAGTACTGCTTTATTACCTCCGGGGGAAATATCTTGAACGGCCACCAAATCAGCTTTGTTCATTGCCGGCCTCTTCAAAAGGAACACAATTGGCACACACAATACAGCGACCATGGCAGCAGCAGCAATCCATTTGGAATACATTCGTCTCTCTGGAAGCTCTACCCGTAATTTATCCCATACCTGTTTCTTTGGGGTTTTCAGATCTATATTCTCTGGAACAGGATTCAATTTTTGAATATCCTTATACCAGTTCAAAACGAGAAGCTCCTCCTCATCTGAACAAGTACCATTGAGGTAACGATCCAATAGTTCAATTTTCTCTTCCCTTGTCATCTTGATTTGCTCATGGTTGGTTTGATAATCCTAAGACGTTTCCCGAAGGGGAAAGCGGTATTCAGGATTAAATTTTTGTTAAGAATATTTTAGAATAACTTGCAATTAACTGATATACAGTTAATTAATTTTATTGAAAATGCAATTGATGTAATGCTTTTAGGGTATGTGGAGGGTTAAATACGGAACTTTTGGACCATCATTGAAATGATGATGACTAGAATAACGCCAATGGGGAAACGTTTTTTCAGTTTCTTCTTAGCAAATTTTAGTTGTTTTTGAATCGTATCAATAGAGGATGCTAAGATCTGGGAGATCTCTCTGGTGTTAAGTCCGGCTCGATACTTTAATTCCATGACCTTCCGGGTTTGCTTTGGTAAAGTTTCAATTTCGATCTGGATTTCGCGGTCAAGTTCCTTTTCTAAAAGATGACGATCACAGGAGAAGACGTTACCTTCTTGAATAGAACCTAATCGGTTGATGTATTCCTTGCGAGTTCTTTCCTTTCTAATTTGATCAATACAGCGGAACCGGATACAGGCATACAACCAACTTTTTAAATTAATGCTGGGATCGAGTTTTTCACGAAACTCCCACAGGCTAATGAAAGTTTCCTGTAAGACATCAGCCGCCAGGTAGTCAACCTCAAGAATTCTTAAGGCATGTATATAGAGGCAATCATGAAAGCGATCATAGATCGCTTCAAATGCCTTTACGTCCTGATGTTTGAGTCGGTATATGAGGTCTGTATCCGCGAGCGTAGAATACATATATTTTCGATTCGCCTGACAATTGGTTAGTTGTTCCCAATTGCTAAGTTAACGATTGAATAGTTAACTGCTAGTTAATGACCGAAATGGCGATTGATCCAAAGTATTGCCAGCATGATCTGAAAGAAGAAGTAAGTCCCCAATTTTCCTTTAAGAATTTTCATGGCCTGATAAAGTTGCTTTTTAACTGTTTCCTGGGAGACGTTCCGTTCACGTGCAATCTCAGCGGTCTTCATATGAGCTTTTCTGCTCATTTCAAACACTTCACGCATCTTAGGGGGTAGCGCTTCAATCTCGTTTTCGATCTGCTGAGCAAGTTCTTTTTCTAATAGATTTCTATCGGTAAGATACCCTTCGCTTTGGGGACTGTGTTCCAGGTACTGAAGGTAGTCTACCTTAACCTGGTTCTTCCTAATTTGATTGATTACCGAATTACGGGTAATGGAATACAGATATGCGGATAAATTCGTTCTCAGCCGGAGCTGCCCTTCCTTATGCAGCAGGGTAATAAAGACATCTTGTACAATATCTTCAGCCTGTTGGTCGTCCCGTAACATTCGCCTGGCATGTTGATAAAGGATTCCCCAGTAACGATCATAGATCGCAGTGAATGCGGATTTATCATTTCGATTAAATCGTTCCGTCAATTCATAATCACTCAACACATTGTAGGTGTTCATCAGTTTCCCGTAGTCGGCCCAATAATTTAGTTAATGATCAGGGCAAAGTTGGCTTAACACAATCGTTATATGGTATCGCCTGAAATATTCAGTTGTCCCCTGATTTACATCAAAGTTATATATTGTAATTTATAATATCAATAGTACAAAACGACAGATTGTTGGATTCTGGATACCGGAAAAAAAATGAAGAGATTGGAAAGTGTAATAAACAGTAGGGTTAATCTATGCAATGTTGCTTTGGTGTCGTTAGATTGAAAAGACCATACTTGGCAGCCAAATTTGGGCTTTCACGTTCAGGCCTACACTATCTTCTCGATAGTTGTTGATTGGTCTACTGGTGGAGATCATTCGGTGCACAGCCTTTATTGATCAATTCTACGATCACAAGATAATCTACCCCAATCAGGCTTGCCAGCTTCTTCATTTGCTGGAGCTCAAATAGGCCGAAATTTTTCATTTTTTTGCGCCAGGGGTGGTATCCGATATTAAGATCTTTACGCATTTGCGTCTCCTTCACGTACATAAACATATCCTCAAGCTTAGTGATTTCACCAACTTTGATCAAATTTCGAATTGCTGTATACCTTTTGTCTTGAGCCATTTGCGCTCAAAAATAAAGACTGAATCAATATATAGGCTTATTGGATAATATAATGAGTTATTTATACTCAAAATGAAACTAAAAAAGTATCGTTTTGAATTTACATGGTTCATAACAGAATCATTTTAGGTAAAAATCGTTAACTTGTACTTAAATATTGAATCCCTCAGCTCACCTGGGAACCTGCAATCCAAACAGAGTGGCATGGGATGGTGCAGTTGCAATCTGATCTGTTCCTGCAGCTCTCCCGTCCTACTCCGATCATCCTTTAAAACCAGGCGCGACCCTAATTGAAGAACACAATGCCTATTTTTTTTACGATGGAAGACATCAATCAAACCATTAGACTTAGGAAAAAACCGGGCAAGCGGGACACCGTTTATGCCACTTTTAAGACCGTGGAATATGATTTTAAAGTCGTTCTCAATGAAGTTGAACCTTCAATAGAAGCATCAAAATTAGATGCGAAGGTAGTCAACAAGATTATTTTAAAAATCAAACAGTATTATACCAATGCTGAGCTATCGGAAGAGGATTTATCCGGCTCTTCCTAACCTGTCCGCAGCTTAACCCATCACCCGTTGTCGTGGTCAGGCGAACAATCGCAGTTACATACTGCAGGTGTAATACAATCCTTCTGAATTGTGTTACACCATTTTTTTCGCCTCTTTAATGATCTTCAATTGGATGATCCAGGTCAGTGGTCAGTTCGAAATCCGCGCCCGGGATATAGTAGACCGTGGTAATGGGGAAACTGTCATCATTTTCGTAAAAATGCGTTACAATTCTATTGTAGCCTTGTTTCAATGCGGCTGCTCCATAAATCCCGGCCATCTCTTTCATCCACTGGAAGAAGTCATCTTCATAAAGTTTACGCCCTACAGTAAGTTTTAAATCCAGGTCCTCAAAGGTGGTATCGATCCTGAATTTTTTCCCTTGGTTGCTAAAGGTCAATTGCATCCCCGGCTGATCGCTCACTTCGTTCAGGTAGATCAGCATTTCGCGTTTGAGGCGTTTAGGCTTTTTTTTAAGGTTAGATTCTTGTGCTTTGGCGCTCATCCCGAGCAGACAACACAGAACAACCATCAATAGACAATTAGGTATTTGAATCATATTTGTAGTGTTTTAGAGTGAATAAAACCAGACAGGATTATCCGGTCAGTTTGCTAAAGGTTTTTGCTTATAAAAAAAATTAATATTTCTCGTACGGGGAATGGTAGAATTTCCGGAATGGTATCCGGGCGATTCTGAATTGCATTCCAAAACATAACCCATCGAACTTGAGATCACGTCCTAAACCAGAAAAGTAAGGATCCCGGATTTGGGGCATTTCGAAGTCAAACTTTAAAAATATACCTACCCAAGGTTTGAACTTATAGGTCCATCCAGCGGTAACAAAGAAATTCCAGTCTTTGATATCGGGATGTTTCCTAATGTACCGCTTGCCATCAATCCAGTTGTAGCGCTTGACGCCATAAAAGGACTTTGCCTTGAACCCCATATAGATATCCCAATGTTTATATTTGCTCATTAGCTGTAAATCCCAATCCAGCACACTGGCCTTTAAAAAAGTCCTTGTGGACTCCTCATCAGGATATGTTTGTTTGTAGTTATACAGCCCATAGCCCCAGCTGGCTCTTAAACCGAAATGCCTTTCGAAAGGCACTTCAGCATAAATGCTTCCCACAGGAGAGCATCGATATTGGGCTTTTTCTTCGAAACCCATACTGAACAAGGATGGAAAGTTAAGTAGTGTTCCAACCTGTGTGCCTATGGTGACCTCCTGCCTGAACTGTCCTGAACTATTCAAAGCACGAAACAGTAGCATAAAAAGTAGTATTCTCCACATGTTTTAAGGTTTTGAATCCAGCTTTTCTTTTTGTCCGGTCGGCGAGCGTATGACATCATAGATGTAGGTCCATAGAAATCTCGACTTACCTACGTCTAACTGGGTAACTACACGGTCATAACCCAGGGCTTTTGCCAAGCCCTCATAGGCTCCGGCAATCTCTTCAAGATGCCGCTGTACCGCAGTATCCTTCAGTTGATCTGCTGTCAAATGGATCGTAACCGGTAAGTCCCGAAATATGGTATCCATAGGGAGAATGCGATCAAGTTCCTCAACGTGTACCCTGGCGTGTTCTGCATTGGCACATGCGTTTTTGTTAAATCGGGCCTGGATGATCTGTGCTTGAGCAGCGGGACTGAAAAGCACCGGCACTGCAAAGAGGAATAAAAGCCGTTTGTACATTGCTGTTATTTTTTATTTTATGATGAATACTTAAAATCTGGAAGATTTATTTTGATAGGTTCGGACATACGGGACACTGTAAAGGTTGACCCGTACCCCCATCTCTAAACTCCAGTAACCTATATCTATCCTGGCTAGACCTTCTTGAATACGGATATCTTCTTTGTTTAACTGCCCTACCCCGCCCTGGATCCTGGCAAACAGCCCTACCAGTCGATGGGCGGCCCAGTCCAGCCCAACACTTGGAAACGCACGAAATTTATAGAATGCCTCTTTGTTGCTGATTCTCCCCTTATTCTTCGCCCTAAGTACTGCATCATGCAGAAACAGGAATTGAAACCCTCCGGTTACGCCAACCTTTCTGGTAGCATAACGTACTACACTGGTATTGGAGATATAATGCAGCTGTTCAGTTAATTTAACATTGCGCCAGATCAGGTTGTCTAAATATTTAAAACCATAACGGTGGTATCCGGTGTAGCTTTGAAAGGAGTATTCAGGATTGATGGCAACGTCAACATACAATCCCGGATTCCAGTAGTTAGGCTGGTCGCTGAATCTGTTATTCCCATTAATTTGTCTTGCGCCAGCCCCAGTTACACTATGGTACATCCCGATTGTCACCTCGGGTAAGTTTTGGCAAAAGGCTGATCTTATGGGCCATATGCAAAGCCCAATTAGAAAAAACATCCGCATTTTTTTAGCTTGTTTTAGTTCAGTTTTGGTGTTTTATTAATTTGTTTGATACTTAATGTTCAATATTTTGATGTACTTGATAATTGATTGATTGAGGACTCTATGTTTTAAAATGGACCAGTTAATTCACCCACACGCGATGGTGTTCCAGACAGTCACAATTTCGTGTAGGCCTGTCTTTTTTTGCCCAGGTAAACTTTGTTAACTGTATTCTAAGGCCCATTTCTAGCGTTGAATAAAACACAACGTCACCGTTATAATTTGTAAATGAATTCATAAACTTGTCACTCTGCAGCATTTCCAAACCACATTGCGTTTGGAGATATACCGTCAATCTGGGCTTTGGTCTCCAGTCAATGCCGAAACTTTGAAAAACTTTAACCTTACCGAAATTACTGCCGTTAGCGACCCTGCTTTTTTTATCATATTCTATTTCTGCTTTAGTCAATAACATGATTAAAAGCCCTGCGTTAAGTCCAAACTGTTTGATTTGATAGCGTAAACTGAAGGTGTTATTAAGGTATTGAAGGTGTTGGCTCAATTGTCCATTGTAGCCATATGCGTTTCCGACGATCTCATAGCCCTGATGGTGATAACCGGTACTGTGTATCAAATTTAGCCGATCGTTCAGTGACATCTCCAAATACATGCCTGCAAAAGGTTTCCTAATTGCACTTTCGCGCAATTCCGGAATTAACATGGCACCTCCAGCAAGTGTATGTCCTCCATACACGCCAACTTCAAGTTGGTTCTGACCTTGGGCAAAGCCTTCCCCCACGGGCATCAGGAAGAGCCCGAGAATGATGCATACGCGCATTTTCATTTTTTTTCTTTAATTCTCACCTGGTTCAGTCAGGTGCCTTATACATTTTGATGTAACCTATTATAATAATGTACTTCTATATTTCAGTCTATTCAACAGTTGCGTCCAAAAGGACGCCTTCTTTACTTTGGGGATTTCCACAAGCCTGTATTCCTGGAGCACACCAGCCTCCATTAGTAATAATAAGGCCTCGAGGGCATTAAAGATCTCCTGCCGCATCTCTGATCGCTGACTACCGGAAAGGTCAGCCTTATTGAATGCATCGAAGAGCGGGGATAACTGATTCCAAACCTGTTCCATCCTTTTGATCTGCCCCATTTTTCCCTGTACTATATTTAGCAGCTCCACCACAGTTTCCAGAACCACAGCTGGCGCACTGAAGGTCAGGTCTGAAAAAGGAATCCATTCATCAGTCGAAACTTCTTCCAGTCCATGTTTAGTAATCTCCTCTATGAATTTAAGTCTGGTATGTGCTTCCAACTGTTCAGCCAAGTCTTTATCCAGACAGGTATAGTTGAGTTGTTGATGTCCATATTCATTAAACGAAATTTTATGCACATCCAGGTAATGCAGAATCTTAACCTGATCGGCAAGGGTCCTCAAACCCAAAACCAAAGGCTCCATCATTGTCCGACTCAGATCACCAGTAAGGTGGAGTTGCAGGTAAGCGATTTCCTTTGTTTCTTCGTTGGATACAAAGATTTCCTGCTTTCTGCGGTTCATCAATCTTTCTTCGTTGCTTCTATAAATTCTTCTCAATTCCATTTGTTGGAATTCCATGAATTTCTCCCGGAATCCTACACTGTCTAACAGTTGCTCATCATAGCTCAGCATTTTATTGCAGATCTTTTGAAGCGATTCATCCGAATGTGATACCTGTAGCTTTTGTAGGCATTGCGATATCGGTACATTTTCTTCGCTAAGTCCTTTGAGTAAATTCAACCGCTCCAGTACCGGCCAGGCCTTGGGGAACTGCATGCTGACATACACTTTCCAAAAGCCCAAGAGTTCTTCCTGCGTTTTGCCATTGTTCTCCATATTCCTGGGGCATTCAGTTTAAAATTGTTTCCCGGATGAACCACAGGCGCTCCTCAGGCACTGCCATGACAGCGCCTGCATCGTTGAGCCATCCCATTTCCGCAAGAACCAGCCCACCACTTACCAGGCCTTGGAACAAGGCGTCCCCAAACGCAATCAATCGTATTAACATCACCTGCTTGGTCACTTCGGGGATATCCATGGCGGCTAAGCCGCTTTTGATAAAGCCATCGTTTTCTATCCTCTCCCTCGCTATGACATATCCACTTTTATAGTGACCGTCAATGCCATTGATGATATCGTACACTTGCTCGATTAGCGTATCTATTCCGGAAAAGGCCAGCACATTGCTTAAGCCGATATATTGGTGGTGCGGAGACGAGAGTTCTTCGAAAGATTCCGAGCATATTTTCATTTGACTATGGATGTGAAACACCTCTGTGTAGTCTTTATCAAGCCAAGTGTAGCTCAGTTTTTTGTATCCATAATTCATCAGACTCACCTGGTAGCTGTTGGCGTAATAGAGGAAACCCAGTAAGGAATGCGCGGTGATCAACTGTGATTTGAACTCTTCAACAGGAAATGAATCACTTTCCCGCACATAAAAGCGCAGGTATCGCTTTGGCTTTTGCGCTTCTAATTGCAAAAAATGGAGTTGTTGTTCCCGGTTCATCGGGATAGACTTTAATGTGTAAATCCATTTCAACTGATCATCGAAATACGCGTCCAGACGCTGTCGCAATCCATCAGCATGGTGAATCTCCGGAGGATAACCCAACAATACCGCACACAATTCCTCAAGGCCATTGCCAAAGGAAGCCAGGCGATGGATTGCCTGATCCAGTGGCCCCTGATGATCGCGAATAGACTTTAAGACGTTCAACAACCTTTGTTCTGACCAATTGAGTGCAGCCTGGTCAAAGAAGTTTTTCCAGGTATCCAAAAACCGGTTTTGCAAATCCAAATTTGGGTCATTAGAATTTTGCTCACAAAAATGCATCACGGGTGATTTTAATTTAACCGGTGGCAATAAAAGTTCAGATGAGGGAAAGTAAAATAACTCCGCCATGTCCCTTGTGAAGACATGTGTTCAGTACGGAAAATAAACGGGTACGGCATTTAGTTGCCTAAAACCCCAAACGGTAACATGAGAATTTATTTTTCAGTGGTTCAGTCACTGACGATGATGTACAATTAAATCTTTTTCAATAACAAAGGGTGTCTGCATATAAGTAGTCGCTGACCCCAAAAAGTACTGTTCGTTTTACAATATTCTTGATTTTATTTTCAAAATAACTCAGTTGGCATTAAAAAATTAGTCATGATAAGCAGACATATGATTAAATATGCACATCTCAAGTAGAAGGTCTTACTTTTAAAAAAAATATTTTCACAGCCTTAATCTGTTTTGAGGTTTTTAATAGTCTATATAGTAGAGCGGTATGCTTAAACTTTTTATAGAGACCTATTATGATCTGAAGTGTTTAGTATAGTTACAAACAATATAAAAACACACATTGTAGTTTGCCAAAAATTCTTTTCTTTGCCACGCGGTTTCGACACCATGTA
>Ga0065714_10002253_pt1 | contig 35579 bp, 33 predicted proteins | sample MisRhiReplicate2_FD_59101 | JGI IMG/M metagenome (GOLD analysis project Ga0065714, IMG submission 59101) | Miscanthus rhizosphere microbial communities from Kellogg Biological Station, MSU, sample Rhizosphere Soil Replicate 2: eDNA_1 v2... | ecosystem: Host-associated > Plants > Roots >... | reverse complement strand
GCATAGGTCTTTGTAATAGGTAGTGGGGTGCCGTCGGGAACGGTCTTCAGTCGAGTCACTTTAGTGGGCAAAGCGTTGATCTACAAGGGTGAGTTCGCCCTAGAAGGAACAAGCCAACACAACTGACCAAATGACATCGAAAGCTGGTGACAACACATACTTGCATGCTAGCATGTCTTTGAGGGGCGCGACAGTGGCCCAGCTGCATTTCCTCTGGAAATTCCAGAAATGCCGACCTTAGTGTGTGCCGGAAACCTCTACTGCATTACGGAATCATGCCTACAGCAGCTGACGTTTACTAACCGCCCCAATAGTTTTCCTCGAATTTTAATTCTATATGGATCGGCGGTGATTCCAACTAGATAACTGGTAATGGCTAGGGACACGTTATTAATTCCAGTAGGCCTTGTCTAAAAAGGCATCTGTTAACTAGGTAGCATCATATTTGCATTGTTCAGCAATATATCCTATGTCGACTTAATAGTCGGGGTTGGTGCTTTTATGTGCTTATTACGTGAGCGAAATAGAAAGCGCTTAAGTAGTTTTTTCAAAAATAAAAATAAAATGAGACGAATGAAATGGTATGTCTGCAGTTCAGGGCTAAAATCTTAGTTGTCCCGTTTTTTCTATCTGTTTCAGGGTTGGGTTATGCGCAAGGATTTGTTGAGGATAGTAAGGCCGCTCTGACGTTGCGTAATTATTACTTTGACAGAGATTTTAGCGGTACTACTCCACAAAATGCAGCAAGAGAATGGGCTCAAGGGGGTATATTAAAGATTACGTCTGGTTTCACTCCCGGGGTAGTGGGTTTCGGTTTAGATGCTGTCGGGATGCTCGGAATTAAGCTGGACTCTTCACCAGACCGTTCCGGTACGGGGCTTCTGCCTCGTGATGCTCTTACAAAGCGCGCTGCGGATGAATATTCAGAGCTCGGTTTGACGGCCAAAACCAAAGTCTCCGAGACCGAGTTACAGCTCGGCACCATCTCGACATTTTTGCCGATCGCGTTTGCCAGTCCGACCAGGCTTCTTCCCCAAACATTTCGGGGGGGCTATCTTCGCTCAAGTGATATCGATAAGTTGAGCCTGCATGTAGGATACCTCGACCGCATTAACTACCGAGACTCTACTGACTATCAACCAATGACCGTCGCATCCCCTAATCGACGGTTTCTAGCTACAGCTGAGTCAGATGAATTTGTCTTTGCAGGTGGTGAGTATCAACTTACCTCCGCGCTTTCTCTAAAGTATTACTACGCCAATTTGGAAGACATCTATAAGAAAAACTACGCAGGCTTCGAGTATTTTTTGGGGCTTGGTAATGGAAAATTGAAGACGGATTTCCGTTATTACCAGACTGGAGAGAGCGGTTCAGCTAAAGCGGGTCTGGTCGACAACAGAAATGCAGGGATCATGTTTACTTATGCCATTGGTGCACAGACCTTTGGGGCTGGATATATGCAACTAGAAGGCGGTACGGCGATGCCATACTTGGCAGGAACTGAGCCTTTGGTAGTTAGTGAGGGATTTTTGAGTTCTGAGTTTCTCAATCCAAAAGAGCGCTCTTGGCAGGCGCTTTATAGCTACGATCTTGTAGGTTTAGGGATTCCAGGACTAAAAGCGACGACTCGCTACATCAGGGGCTCCAACATCGAACTGACCACCCTGGGAGGTAGCGGCTTGACCGAGAGTGAGCGATATCTTGAGCTCTCCTACGCCTTTCAGGGCAGCTTGAAAGGAATTAGTGTCCGCTTACGTAACTCTATGTATCGAAACGATTTTTCAAGTGCTGCCACTTTCCGCGATGACAATGAAACCCGGATAAACATTGATTACACGTTAAGTCTTTGGTAGCAGGTTTGACCGCTTATCGGGCTTTTTAGTGTTATCGCGGTGTGTTGGAGCTCAGCTATGGAGTGTCAGAACACCTGTATCTGAGGCGTTGTTTTGCCTATCCACTGTTGTTCGCGAACAGTGCATAGATCCACTCAAGCCAGCCATCAGGTCTGACGGTACAAGAGTCCAGGGTCGGACGAAAAAGCATTTTTAATATCGGATAAACCGATATTTTAGGCTGATATCTACCAAGTATTGCGTTCGGTTTCTCGTTGACGGTCTAAATAAAGAAGTTTAGCTTGCATGCTAGCATTTCAATAAAACGGCTCTGCTCGAGGAGCCACATAATGCCCTCAGGGCGGTGCAAACTGGAGGTTCGAATGAACCAAGCCCAAGCGATTGGAAAAGAACCGAATACTGGCAAAACTGCCGCTTCATCTCAGACCGCTACGACTGCTGCTGATGTGCTGGCGGCCGCGCTGCGTCGACACGACGTTACTCATGTATTCGGTCAAAGCATTCCTGCAGCGTTTTTTGTGATTGCCCACAAATATGGTATCCGGCAGATCGGTTACAGAACCGAAAATGCGGGGGGAGCCATGGCGGACGCCTATGCCCGCATTTCTGGAAAGGTTGGTGTTGTTGCTGCTCAGAACGGCCCAGCGGCCACCTTGTTGGTTGCTCCGCTGGCTGAGGCGCTGAAGGCTTCAGTACCCATGGTGGCTATCGTTCAAGACGTACCTATGGGGATGACGGATCGCAATGCATTCCAAGAATTTGATCACCTCACACTGTTCCAGTCTTGCGCCAAATGGGTACGTCGACTGACTGAGGTTTCGCGCTTGGACGATTACATCGATCAAGCTTTTACTGCTGCCACCAGCGGTCGTCCTGGCCCGGCGGTGCTCATTCTGCCAATGGACTTGCTGCGAAAGACAGCGGTGTCTAACCCTGATCGCAAGTCTAACCTGGGTCATTATCCCCTAGATCGCTTCGCGCCTTCCGGCGATGCAATCAAAAGGGTCGCCAAATTACTTATGGAGGCTAAGCGCCCCATTATCGTCGCCGGTGGAGGTGTGCATTTATCTGGTGCTGCTGCGAGCGTTAATGAACTCAGCGAACTGTGCGGTATTCCGGTGGCGACAACCAACATGGGTAAAGGAACAGTTGATGAAACTGGGCCGCTATCACTTGGTGTTTTTGGCAATTGCATGGGGCCAGGTACGCCAGGTGAGCAGCTAGGGCACTTCCTTACCGAAGCGGATTTAGTGCTGTTGGTTGGCACTCGGACGAATCAGAACGGCACAGATTCCTGGAAGGTTGTACCCGCTGCTGCGACTGTCGTGCACATCGATATCGATCCTATGGAAGTCGGTCGCAATTATGATTCAGTGCGTCTGTTGGGCGATGCCAAGCTTACCTTATCAGCGTTGGTCACCGAGCTCAGTAACCACGACGTAAGCCAGGTGGCGGGTCGACGCGCCGATGTGATCCAGCAGATCGAAAAAGCTCGCCCACTTGTCATTGCAGCTCGCACTTCAATCGGTGTCGGCCGTAAAGGTGCGCTTCGCCCTGAGGCGTTGATGGCTGAGCTCGACAAGATTTTGCGGCCAGACGATATCGTCGTCGCAGACGCAAGTTATTCAACGAATTGGGTCACGAGCTTTTTGACTGCACGTCGCGCGGGCTCGCGCTTCTTGACTCCCCGGGGGCTGGCCGGGCTCGGTTGGGGATATCCGATGGCGCTCGGTGCGAAGGTCGCGTCGCCTGCAGCTCGCGTGTTCGCCATCGAGGGTGATGGTGGATTTGGACATTGCTGGTCAGAACTCGAAACGGCACGCCGCATGAACATTCCCGTTGTATTGATCGTGCTCAATAACAGCATCCTCGGTTACGAGCTACACGCCGAAAACATCCATTACGGCGTGCACACTGATGCCTGCAAGTTTGACTCGGTGGATCACGCAGCCATTGCTCGGGCTGCTGGCTGCTGGGGTGAGACTGTTGAAAGCCCATCCGATATCGCAGGTGCTCTGGAGCGCGCGCTGGCTGCCGGTGTTCCGGCAGTGCTGGATGTGATGATTGATCCTAACGCGTTTCCTCCGCTGTCTCTTTTCGGGGGAGACATCAATCCTGGGAGTGATGAGTTCCTGAAAGTAGGGGGGCTGTCATGACCAATCTCGTAAAGAGTGTGTGTTGGGTCACCGGAGCCTCTAGTGGCATCGGTCTAGCTATCGCTGAAACCTTGGTCGAGGGTGGGCATTTTGTGGTGATCTCGGCTAGAGGCGAGCCCGCATTGGCCGATGCGCTGGAACGACTTCACAAGAAAGGCCCCAACGCTGCGGCGGTAAGTGTGGACGTCTCCTCCTCTGATCAGGTGCTCAGCGCTGCTGCTCGGATCGAGGCGCAATACGGCCCGATTGGAATACTGGTAGCAAATGCCGGTATGAACGTTGCCGCACGTGCATGGGGGGAGCTGTCGAGTGCGGATTTCGACCAAGTCACCCAGATCAATTTGAATGGCGTGTACTACACGATCGATGCTGTCCTTCCCGCCATGAGGGCGCGTAAAGACGGGTTGATTATCAACATCGCTTCTTGGGCGGGTCGGTTTGTCTCCGCTAAACCGGGCCCTTCATACAGCGCAGCGAAGGCAGCTGTCATTGCACTAACTACCAGCCTTAATGCCTCTGAATACAAGTACGGAATCCGTGCTTGTGCGCTTTCGCCGGCAGAGGTTGCCACACCAGCAATGATGCGGCGCCAGGTGCCTCCGACGGAAGCTGCACTGAGCAAAATGCTCAAGCCCGAAGATATTGCTGCTGCGGTTCGTTTTGTAGCCAGTATGCCGAGCCATATCTGTATCAACGAGCTTGTGATTTCACCTGTATGGAACGGGGCCTACGGCGCTCCACAGCTGTAACGGGAAGTCAGGCAACAAATCGTGAACGTTGATTAAGTAGCGCAATAAAGAGGTGTCAAATGGCTGACCTCAAGGGAAGCATTGTCGCGATTGTTACACCGATGCATGAAGACAAAAGTGTCGACTATGACGCCTTATCTCGACTCATTGAGTGGCACATAGCCGAGGGAAGCCATGGCATCTGTGTTGTGGGAACAACTGGTGAATCGGCAACCCTTTCAATGGAAGAACATAGTGAAGTGTGTTCCTTTGCAGTGGCACAGGTTGGTCAGCGTATCCCTATAATTGTGGGGGCAGGGGCCAACTCTACCAGCGAAGCAATCGAGCTGACTGAAATGGCGAGAAGCATCGGCGCGGATGCTACGTTGCAAGTTGCACCTTACTACGTGCGCCCTACCCAAGAGGGGCTTTATCACCATTTCACTCGTATCGCTGAGGCCGTGGATATACCCATGGTGCTGTACAACGTTCCAGCACGCACCGGTGTTGATATCGAATTAAAGACAACGCTGCGGCTGGCTCAGGTCAGTGGGATTGATGGCATTAAAGATGCGACTGGTAGCATTGAGCGGGCATCGGAGATCCTACGTCAGCGCCCAAAAGGCTTTCGATTGTATTCAGGGGATGACGCTACTGCCGCTGCGCTCATGCTTTTGGGGGGTGAAGGCGTTATTAGTGTCACTGCCAATGTCGCACCAAGGTATATGGCGCAGCTCTGCGATCACGCCCTCTCGGGTGACGCAAAGGCGGCGGCACGAATGCACCTTCAGTTGATGCCATTGCACACCACATTATTTATAGAAAGCAGTCCTGCTCCGACTAAATGGGCACTAAGTAAACTTGATTTGATCGAGCCTCACTGTCGGCTGCCACTGCTTTATTTGTCTGAGACAGCGCGACCTGTATTGTTTCTTGCCATGCAAGAAGCGCGACTACTTATACCATCGATGATTTTACCTACATAGTGGGTAGGGTGCCCTGCTAAATAACCAATAATTATGGGAGTCCAACGATGATTGTGGAAATGCGAACATATACTTTGTTGCCAGGGAAGCTACGTGAGTGGTTGCCATTTTTTGAAAAGGAACGTTTTCCAATTCAGAAAAAACACCTTGGCAACTTGGTCGGTTATTACGTTACAGACACTGGCGAACTAAATCAGATCGTCCAACTTTGGGCTTATGAAAGTTATGCTGATCGAGAGGCTCGACGTACTGCTCTCTGGGCAGATCCAGAATGGACAGATCCCTCAAAGTCAACGATCAACGTGATGCAAAAGCAAGAGAGCCAAATACTCCTGCCTACTAGATTTTCGCCTTCTCACTTTTAGCAAGGTTTGATTTGGCAGGTTATGAGGCACAACCCCGGCCTTTATACAAAAAGAAGAGAGGGTTTGATCATGGAACTGAGAGCTTTAGGTTATCTGGGTGTGGACACGACTGATATTCAAGGTTGGCGTGACTACGGTTCTAAATTTCTAGGCCTGCAACTCACCGAAAAGGTAAGCGATGGGATGGCGTTTCGGATGGACGAACGCCGTCAACGTTTAACGGTAAACGATGCAACCCGCAATGGCTTGGGATTTATGGGGTGGGAAGTTGCCGGTGCCTCAGAGCTTGAGCGTTTTGCTGCTCGACTAGAAAAAGCTCAGGTGAATGTCACTAGAGGGTCGCGGGCGCTCTGTGAGCAGCGACAGGTTCGTGATCTGGTGCTGTTTTCCGACCCGATAGGCAATCGTCTCGAAGTTTATTACGGCTTGGCAGAGGCCGACTCTCCCTTTACGCCAGGGCGGACTATGTCGGGATTCCGAACCGGCGATATGGGGATAGGGCACGTGGTGTTAACGGTGCCTAACGCTGCAGAAATCCTGCCTTTCTATCGTGATCTGTTGGGGTTTCGTTTGAGTGATTACTTTGAGCGGCCGTTCAAGGCGATTTTCATGCACCTCAATCAACGGCACCACAGCCTAGCGATTCTGGAAACCGGCAAAGTTGGGATTCATCACCTGATGTTCGAGACCCTAAGTCTGGATGACGTAGGTCAAGCCTATGACTTGGCGTTGGTCGATGAAGGGCGTATTGCGACCACTTTGGGTCGGCACACCAACGATCAAGTGGTTTCCTTTTATGCCAAAAGCCCCTCTGGATTTCTAGTCGAGTGTGGTTGGGGAGGCCTTGCGATAGACCCTGCTAAATGGGAGCCGTATGAGGTTGTACACGGCCCAAGTTTCTGGGGGCACGACCGAAACTGGTTGCCACCCGAAGGCCAGGAAGAGGCCCGTCGTATCCGGATGGCTGCCGCTCGTGATGGTGCGCGCGCCAACGTGAACGTGATCGACGGTTTGTTCAACGTCACCAAAAGCTGACTAAGTCAGAGTAAAGCAATGCAGCATTCCTGATGTGTAACTCCGCGTCCAATAACAATATGGAGAATACCAATGACTGATTTAATGCGTGCCGCTCGCCTCCACGATATCGGATCACCGATGACGGTGGATGACATCCCCATCCCGGTTCCTGAGCATGACGAGGTTCTCGTCAAAGTTGAGTCGTGCGGTGTGGTTCCAAATCTTGGGAACGTGATCAAGAACTATCCCACCTGGTTCCCGGATCTACCGTTACCTACACTACCGGCGATTTTTGGACTCGACCCCGCGGGGACTGTGGTTGCCGTTGGCAAGCGAGTGTTCAATTTCAAGGCGGGTGATCGGGTATACGTTAACCCAGCACGCTTTTGCGGATCATGCCGTAACTGCCGAAACGGTGATGCGATGAGCTGCGAACGCTTTGGGTTCTCTGGTTACTTTGGGTTTTCGCGGGAGGCTAATGACCTGCTGCGGCATCACCCTTACGGTGGCTTCTCACAGTTCATGACGGCCCCGCAATACAGCTTGGTCAAGCTACCTGAAAGCGTAAGTTTCGATCAGGCGGCGAGGTTCGGGTATCTCGGAACTGCCTATGGAGCCCTGAAGCGTGGCAAGGCAGGCCCGGGTATGACTGTCTTGATCAATGGCGCGACAGGGACACTTGGTCTGGGTGCCGTACTTTTGGCCCTTGCGCTAGGCGTCACGCGCATCTTCGCAGTCGCTCGAGACAAGCACCTATTGGAGGAAGTTCGTCAATTGGCGCCACAACGTATCGATACTTTCTCTACCACCAGCTCAGAATCTCTGTCGCAATGGGCATTTGCCAATACAGCCGGTGCCGGCGTTGATCTGGTAGTGGATACGCTTGGGCCTGGTGCTCCTGCCAGTGCGGTGACAGATGCTATCGACTGCCTTCATCGAGGGGGGCAGGTTGTCAACGTGGGTGGGGTGTCGGAGCTCGTTCCCATGAATCTGTTTAAGTTGATGGCAGCGCAGGTGCAATGGCTAGGCTCTAACTGGTTCACCGCAGGTCAGGGTCAAGATCTTGCCGATATGGCGGAGCGTGGTGTTCTGGATCTGTCGGTTTTCGAAACGACAGCGTTCGGTCTTGATAGGGTCAATGAGGCATTGTCATCGATCGCGGATCGCCACGGTGGCTTTACTAATTTTGTTATCAAACCTCAGCAATAAGGTTTTCGCGTTTGCGGTCACATGACGAATGTGTGATCGCAAAGCGTTTTCGAAAACCATAGGTCGGAGCGATGGAGAAGCTGCAGCCATCCTTTAAAAATCAACTTGCATGCTAGCATGTGAGAGTGCATGATGATTTCACCAACAACAAAAGCGTACGCATAACGACGTGCTTCACTCCAAGGCCATGTCTGGGAATGGCAGGCCGCTGCAGCCAGCAAGCGCCGCATTGAATCCGAAGCCGTCGTTAATGTGCCCCGGGAGTGTTTTCACACCGCTCCCCAGCGCAGAACAAGGTGTATGGGTATGAGTGTTCTTTTGCATTGTCTGTCGCACACCCCTTTGGTCGGCCTGGTCGATCCAGCTCCTGCAGTGCTTGCAGAGATCGACGCCGATGTCGCTGCGGCCCGTGACCGAATCGCGCAGTTTGACCCAGAGCTGGTCATCCTCTTTGCCCCAGACCATTACAACGGTTTCTTCTACGACGTGATGCCATCTTTCTGCATCGGCACCGCCGCTGAAGCAGTAGGTGATTTCGGGTCTGTTGCTGGCACCCTCACGGTACCTATGGACTTGGCTGAGCAGTGCGCCAGTGCTGTTCTGGATTCAGGAATCGACGCTGCTGTGTCCTATCGGATGCAAGTCGACCATGGTTTCGCCCAACCTCTTGAGCTTCTGCTAGGGGGACTAGATCGCTGCCCTGTCATTCCGATATTCATCAATTGTCTTGCTAAGCCCATGCCGAACTTCAAGCGTGTTCGGCTGATGGGCGAAGCGGTTGGTCGGTTCGCGTTGAGCTTGAACAAACGAGTATTGCTACTGGGCTCTGGCGGGCTATCCCATCAACCTCCCGTACCTGAGTTGGCGACGGCGAACCCGCGCATGAAAGATCGGCTGCTGGGTAGTGGGCGCAACCTGCCGCCAGACGAGCGTGAGGCTCGGACGCAGCGAGTGATCGAAGCAGCGTATCGATTTGTTGAGGATCAAAATTCCCTCCATCCATTAAACCCGGAATGGGATCAATACTTTCTCGACACCCTTGAGGCCGGGCGCATCGAGGAACTGGATGCGCTAGTGAATGACGAGCTATCGGCAGTTGCGGGCAAATCGACGCATGAGGTCAAAGCCTGGGTAGCTGCTTTTGCAGCGCTTTCAAGTTATGGGCGCTACCAAACAACTAATCGTTATTACCGAGAGATCCCGGAGTGGATTGCAGGCTTTGGTGCGCTTAGCGCTCACCCGGCCAATCGCTGAACTACGTGTTGTAGCTCACGGAACCGGACTTCCATCAACGGGATTTTCCTGTCTTCTAATTAAATGAAGGAATGCGAGATGACATCTACCAGCCAGACTTTTACCGAAGCCAATACTAGCAAGCTCGTTCGAATCAAAGAGGGCGATCTCGATTTTCAATTGCACTACAACGACGCAGGTGAGGGGGATGAGACCGTCATCATGCTTCACGGCTCGGGGCCGGGTGCCAGTGGCTGGGCAAATTTCAACCGGAACATCGACACCTTTGTCGACGCAGGTTATCGCGTCATCCTTATGGACTGCCCCGGTTGGAGCAAAAGCGATCCGGTCGTGTGCACGGGTTCCCGCTCACACTTGAATGCGGTCGCTTTGAAGGGCTTCGTTAATGCGCTAGGGCTGGATCGCGTCCATCTCGTAGGTAACTCCATGGGTGGCCACACCGCTGTGGCCTTCGCATTGGACAACCCCGAACGGGTAGGTAAGTTGGTCTTGATGGGTGGTGGTACCGGCGGGGCCAGTTCTTTTGTGCCAATGCCAACTGAAGGCATCAAGCTGATCCAGGGCGTTTATCGCGAGCCAAACATTGAAAACCTCAAAAAGATGATGAAGGTTTTCGTCTATGACAGCAGCGCTCTGACCGATGAGCTTTTCCAGGGGCGTCTGGACAATATGCTGAGCCAGCGCGAACACCTGGAAAACTTCGTCAAAAGTATCGATGCCAACCCTAAGCAATTTCCTGACTTTGGGCATCGGCTCTCAGAGATCAAGGCGCAGACGTTGGTTATCTGGGGGCGCAACGATCGCTTCGTGCCGATGGACACTGGTCTGCGGTTGATCGCTGGCATTCCAAACTCCGAGCTGCATGTTTTCAACGCTTGCGGACACTGGGCTCAGTGGGAGCATGCCGACAAATTCAATCGAATGGTGCTTGATTTCCTAACCCACTGATCGGGCTCCTGGCGCCGGCGGACTTCGGTTCCTCCCACTCCGGCGTTAGGCATGCCCGATACCCTCCAGGCAGGGTTTCGGGCTGAGCTTGTGCAGCGTGCAACTTTAGAGGTGAGTTATGAGTGTGACACAACAGACCTTGGAACAACTGGCCGGAGCCTTGCGCCAGGCCCAGATTAGCGGTGAGCCGATAGAGCCATTGCGCGACCGGATCGGTGAAGACAATGCCCAGGCGGCTTACAGCATCCAGCGCCTAAATGTCGCTCACGCGTGCGCCGAGGGACGACGAGTAGTCGGCAGGAAGATCGGCCTGACAAATAAGAAGGTTCAACAGCAACTAGGGGTAGACCAGCCCGATTTCGGCACTCTGTTTGCTGATATGTGTTTCGGCGACAACGAGACAGTCCCGGTCAAAAGTATTTTGCAGCCAAAGATCGAAGCTGAGATTGCTCTAATTTTGGAGGCGGATTTGCCTCGCATCGATACCAGTTTTGCCGATGTTATGGCTGCAACTGGTTGGGTGGTTCCAGCGTTGGAGGTGGTGGGTAGCCGCGTGCAGGGTTGGAACATTCGGTTTGTCGATACCGTTGCTGACAATGCATCCAGTGGATGCTTTGTACTGGGTGGGCCGGCTCGCCGCTTGGATGGCGTCGATTTGCGCGAAGCGACGATGCAGATGACCCGGAATGGTGAAGAGGTTTCCGCTGGTAGTGGAGCTCAATGCCTCGGGCACCCGCTCAACGCCGCGGTCTGGTTGGCGCGCACCATGGCTAGCTTGGGTGAACCGCTCAAAGCGGGAGACATAATTTTGACCGGGGCACTGGGGCCAATGGCACCAGTTGCGGCAGGCGATCGCTTCGAAGCAACTATTAGTGGAATAGGCACAGTTGCGGTGGAGTTCAGTGCCGAGTGATCGGTCAGTTGTGAGCACACAGAGAATAAAACCATGAAAAAATTAAAAGTCGCAATCATTGGCCCAGGTAATATCGGCACCGACCTGATGATTAAGATCATGCGCAATTCCAAGCACTTGGAAATGGGCGCGATGGTCGGTATCGATCCAAACTCTGACGGTTTGGCTCGAGCCGCTCGCCTAGGTATTGCGATCACTCATGAAGGTGTAGAAGGGCTGACCAAGCTGCCGATTTTTTCAGAAATCGATTTCGTATTCGATGCGACCAGTGCAGGCGCCCACGTAAAAAATGATGCCTTTCTTCGCAGTGTCAAACCAGGCATACGTTTGATTGACCTGACACCGGCAGCAATTGGCCCGTACTGCATTCCCGTAGTGAATCTTGAGGCCAACCTGAAGGCCTTAAACGTCAATATGGTCACCTGCGGTGGCCAGGCGACGATACCAATGGTGGCGGCAGTATCGCGCGTGGCGAAAGTCCATTACGCAGAAATCATCGCATCTATCGCCAGTAAATCAGCGGGCCCTGGCACTCGTGCGAACATTGATGAGTTTACCGAAACCACCTCTAAAGCAATTGAGGTCGTTGGTGGCGCTGCTCGTGGTAAGGCGATCATTGTGATGAACCCTGCTGAGCCGCCTTTGATGATGCGAGATACCGTATTTGTTCTGTCCGAAGCGGTTGATCAGGCACAAGTCGAAACGTCTGTCGAGGAGATGGCCGCGGCGGTAAATGCCTATGTGCCAGGGTACCGTTTGAAGCAAAAGGTGCAGTTTGACGTTATTCCCGAAGATGCTCCGCTGAACATCCCTGGCCTTGGCAAATTCTCTGGTTTGAAAACCTCGATCTTTCTTGAAGTTGAAGGTGCCGCCCATTATTTGCCGGCGTATGCCGGCAATCTCGACATCATGACGTCTGCTGCGCTGGCTACTGCAGATCGCATGGCACAGTCGATGCTGAATGCTTGAGGAGAACCGTCATGACCATCGATTTGACAAAAAAACTCTACATCTCTGATGTGACCCTACGTGACGGTAGCCACGCTATCCGCCACCAGTATTCCATCCAAAATGTTCAGGACATTGCACGTGCGCTTGATCTTGCCAAGGTCGATTCGATCGAGGTTGCTCATGGTGATGGCCTCCAGGGCTCCAGCTTCAACTACGGATTTGCTGCGCATACAGACCTCGAGTGGATCGAGGCGGCGGCCGATGTGATCAAACACGCCAAGATCGCTACCTTGCTGCTGCCAGGTATCGGCACGGTGCATGATTTGAAGGCTGCCTACAATGCTGGGGCACGTGTAGTTCGGGTGGCGACACACTGCACGGAGGCAGACGTCTCTAAGCAGCATATTGAATATGCCCGTGAGCTGGGGATGGACACTGTGGGCTTTTTGATGATGAGCCACATGGTCGCGCCTGAGAAACTCGCCGAGCAAGCAAAGCTGATGGAAAGCTACGGCGCAACTTGCGTGTATATGGCTGACTCGGGTGGAGCCATGAACATGCAGGACATCCGTAATCGATTCCGAGCGTTCAAGGCTGTGCTTAAGCCTGAGACTCAGACTGGTATGCATGCACATCACAACCTAAGCCTCGGAGTTGCTAACTCCATCACTGCAGTAGAGGAAGGTTGTGATCGAATCGACGCCAGCTTAGCAGGCATGGGCGCAGGGGCAGGGAACGCGCCTCTTGAGGTTTTCATCGCGGCGGCAGAGCGACTTGGCTGGAATCATGGGACAGACCTCTACACCCTGATGGATGCCGCAGACGACATTGTGCGTCCACTGCAGGATCGACCTGTGCGCGTTGACCGTGAAACGCTCGCATTGGGTTATGCCGGTGTCTACTCGAGCTTTCTTCGTCACTCCGAAATTGCAGCAGAAAAATATGGACTCAAAACCATCGATATCTTGGTCGAGCTTGGTAAGCGCCGAATGGTGGGTGGCCAAGAAGACATGATTGTCGATGTCGCGCTCGATCTTCTTAAACGATGAGTTTCTGGCCGCTTTTCACAGCGGCCATTCGATTCACCACGTAAAACAATAACAATGGGTCAACGCCATGAAAACGCTTCACGACTTTTTGGTGGGTGAGGATTCGCTCGTCCGCGATTTGCCTTGTAAAAAAATTCTTGTCTCCCTGCAGCCTAAATGTTCGGTACTAAAGCTGGAGGAGGCTCGATGAACATTTCCTCGGTCACCCATTCGCGAGTTCGACTTGTCACTACGATCATTCTTTGTTTCATAGTTGCACTTATGGAGGGTTTGGATCTCCAAGCCCCAGGTATCGCAGCTCAAGGAATGATGGCGGCATTTGAGATCGACAAGCTGCACATGGGCTGGGTTTTCAGTGCCGGCATATTGGGCATGCTCCCGGGCGCGTTCATCGGCGGCCGCTTGGCGGATCATTTTGGCCGCAAGCGCGTATTGATGGGATCTGTCGCACTTTTTGGCATTTTCTCGTTGGTCACAGCAGTCGCCTGGGATTTCAATAGCCTGGTTGTTGCTCGCTTTCTGACCGGTGCTGGATTGGGAGCATCCTTACCAAACCTGATTGCTCTCACCTCCGAGGTTGCTGGTGCGAAGCTTCGTGGGACGGCAGTAAGCATGATGTATTGCGGTGTACCTCTTGGTGCGGCATGCGCCGCAATGGTAGGTGTGAACGACTTTGGTGTGGGCTGGCAGTTGGTCTTTTACGTAGGTGGATTTGTACCGCTTTTGATCGTGCCGTTACTCGGTTTTTACCTGCCAGAATCTCAGGCCTATGAAAAAGCCACAGGGGAGGGGTTCACCTTACCTGCGCTGCTGTTCAAGGAAGGACGGGGTAAACCAACGACATTGTTGTGGGTTAGTTTCTTTTTTACTCTGATGGTTACCTACATCCTAATTAACTGGCTGCCCAGCCTACTTATCGCGCAAGGCTTCACCAGCAAGGAAGCGAGTTGGGTGGTGCTGTCCATGCAAATTGGAGCGGCAGTTGGAACGCTTTTGCTTGGCGCGCTAATGGACAGGCTGCCGACCTGGGTTATGTCGGTGGTCATTTACCTAGGTATTTTGAGCGCGTTGGCTGCACTTTACTTTTCAGTATCGTTGGCGGCGATGGTGGTTGCTGGATTTATAGCAGGAATGTTTACCACCGGTGGGCAGAGTGTGCTCTACGCGTTGGCCCCGATGTTCTACCCAGCGCTTGGGCGAGTTACAGGTGTAGGTAGCGCGGTGGCTATTGGTCGCCTAGGAGCCATGAGTGGCCCTCTGGTGGTAGGGAAAATGTTGGCGATGGGCACCGGTACGGCAGGTGTGATGCTTGCTTGTGCACCAGGCATTGTCGTTGCCGCAATTTCTCTGTGCTGCCTGTCTGCCGCGAGGAAAAGCGCCGAAGAGCAGCCCAAATTTGGCTCTGCCGCTAAGGCAGTTGTGCTCGGCGAAAGCTGATGAGAGGGGGGCAAACAATATTTACTGCGAATCACCTGCATGCTAGCATGCAAGTTAATGGTTCAGCGGCGACAAGTTGACGCACCTGCCTGACGCTTGCCGAGGTGCAAGCGAGCAAATAGCTAAAGCCAGAAAATAACTACAAATCTGCGTTTGATGGAGATAACAAAAATGAACGATTCCAAGCAGTTCGATACCGACGTACTTGTGGTTGGCACTGGGCCTGCAGGCGCCACCACAGCCCTGGCATTAGCTACGTACGGGGTACGTGTTCGGGTCATCACAATGTTCAACTATCTAGCGAACTCCCCGCGGGCCCACATCACGAATCAGCGTGCTATGGAAGCCATGCGGGATCTCGGGGTGGAAGATGTCGTGCTAAAGCATGCGACCCCTTGGGAGCAGATGGGCGATACCCTAATCACTACAAGTCTCGCGGGTGAAGAAATCGCTCGTATGAGAACTTGGGGTTCCGGTGAAGCGCGAAAAGGTGACTACATTCTGGGCAGTCCATGCCCAATGGTAGATATTACTCAGCCGCTTATGGAGCCGATTCTGGTACAGCACGCGGCGGAAAGGGGAGCGCAGTTCTCTTTCAATACCGAGTATATGAGTCACGTCCAAGACGACGACGGCGTTACTGTCACGCTCAAGGATGTACTGAGTGGGCGCGAATATACCGTGCGGACTCAATACCTGGTTGGAGCTGACGGCGCCCGCTCCAAAATTGCCGAACACATTGGTCTCCCAATCGAAGGTGAGATGGCGCGCGCGGGGACAGCTTATGTGATTTTCAACGCTGACTTGAGCCGCTATGTTGCTCATCGCCCAAGCGTACTCCAGTGGATCGCAAACCCTGTGGCTGGTTTCGGCGAAATCGGCTTAGGTTTATTGCGGGCTGTACGGCCTTGGAATCAATGGATCGCTGGTTGGGGCTTCGATATGTCCAAAGGCGAACCCGACTTCTCTCCAGCGCACGTGCTGGAACGCATTCGCACTCTTGTCGGTGATCCAGAGCTCGAAGTTGAAATTGAGAAAAATTCGACTTGGTACGTGAATCAGGCGTATGCCACTTACTACTCAAAAGGACGCGTGCATTGTGGTGGTGATGCGGTGCATCGCCATCCACCTTCCAGCGGCCTGGGATCTAATACCTCTCTCCAAGATGGATTCAACCTAGCTTGGAAGCTTGCTTACGTAATTAAAGGCTACGCGGGTAAGGCACTGTTGGACTCATATTCACTGGAGCGAGCGCCGGTTGGTAAACAAATCGTGACGAGGGCCAATCAGTCCCGCGCCGACTACGCACCATTCAAAGAATGCTTCCGAATGAATCAGGAAATCGACACTGTCGAGAAGCTGCTGCAGCGGATGCGTGACCCTTCTGCCGAGGGTGTTCAAACCCGCGAGCTGCTACAAAAAGCCCTTGAACTAAAAAATTATGAATTCAATGCCCAAGGGGTTGAGCTCAACCAACGCTATGAATCCAATGCCGTAGTAGTAGATGAAAAGGCAGGTGAAGAACGCTGGTCACATGACAAGCAGCTCTATCTGCAAGCCACTACACGCCCTGGTGCCAAAATCCCTCACGTGTGGCTGGTCGACAAAAATGGATTGCGTACCTCAACACTTGATGTGACGGGTAAAGGAAAGTTCTCCCTGGTTACAGGCTTGGCTGGTCAGGCATGGGTGGAAGCTGTTCGGGAGCTGAATTTGCCATTCCTCCGTACCGTGGTAACAGGTGCCAAGGGAACAGCCGATCCGTATTTCGATTGGCAGCGTGTCCGAGAAATCCATGAAGCCGGGGCCATCCTTGTTCGGCCTGACGGTTATATCGCATGGAGACAATCAGAAGCGGTATGGAGCGAGAGCGAAGCCTTGAATCAGTTGCGGAGCGCATTGGAAGGGATCCTCGACACTAGCCTCTGAATAAGGGTGGGGGGCGTTCAAGTGTGTCGCTCCCTTTCCTCGTGATGCTCAACTCCTATCTTCCGTGAAGACGATCTGTCTGGTCACGCTCGCGTGATGGCTTTTGAAATCTTCAACCGCTGGAAAATATTGATGCCTATAGTTCTCGGTCAGCATTTCATTGGAGGTGGTCGCAGCGGTTTCGGCCAACCCCTGCATAAGAGTATCGATGCCACCACTGGTGAAGTGTTACCTTACAGCTTCTACCAGGCGATCGACGCTGAAATCAATGCTGCTGCTCAGGCTGCAAAGGCAGCATTTTGTGAATTCCGCCAGATAAGTACGGTTCGCCGCGCGGAGTTCCTTGACGCCATTGCTGACGAGTTGGATCAGTTGGATGATGATTTCGTTGCGATCGTATGTCAGGAAACTGCGCTACCAACTGCGCGCATTCAAGGCGAGCGAGCGCGCACGAGTGGCCAGATGCGTTTATTCGCTAAAGTCGTCCGCTATGGAGATTTTCTTGGTGCGCGCATTGACCAGAGCCTTCCAGACCGCAAGCCAATGGCCCGTGTCGACTTGCGCCAGTACCGAATCGGCATTGGCCCAGTAGCCGTGTTCGGTGCCAGTAATTTTCCGTTGGCTTTCTCCACCGCAGGAGGGGACACCGCCGCTGCACTGGCTGCCGGCTGCCCAGTTGTATTGAAGGCCCACAGTGGTCATATGGCCACAGCGGATATGGTGGGCTGCGCAATTGTCCGGGCTGCTGAGCGCACCGGCATGCCTAAGGGCGTGTTCAATATGATCTTTGGTTCCGGTGTTGGAGAGGGGCTGGTGAAACATCCGGCTATACAAGCAGTAGGTTTTACCGGCTCTTTGGCCGGTGGCGCTGCCCTATGCAAGATCGCCAGCGAACGTCCACAACCAATCCCGGTGTTCGCTGAAATGTCGAGCATCAATCCGGTGGTTTTACTCCCGGGTGCGTTGGTCGCTCGCGGTGTAACGATCGCGGGGGAGCTTGCTGCTTCAGTGGTGATGGGAGCCGGCCAGTTTTGTACCAATCCGGGCTTGGTAATCGGTATTCGCTCGGTTGAACTGGATGCCTTCACCGATATTTTGAAAGAGCATCTAGGTGCTCAGGCGCCACAAACCATGCTTAATGCAGGTGGTCTGCGCAGCTACCGTCAAGGCGTGGAGCATCTGCTGTCGCACGCAGGTGTGACCCATCTTGCAGGCAAGACTCAGGAAGGTAAACAGGCCGAGGCTCAGCTATTCAAAGCCGACGTGAGTTTGCTGCTTAATGGTGATCCGTTATTGCAAGAGGAGGTATTTGGCCCTACCACCTTGCTGATCGAAGTCGCTGATGACACTGAGTTGGAGGGCGCACTGCGGGCCCTGCGCGGCCAGCTAACGGCCACACTAATAGGTGAGCCGACCGACCTGAAGCGGTACCAGTGGCTGGTTCCTTTACTTGAAGAAAAAGTCGGCCGCATCTTGGTCAACGGTTACCCGACCGGCGTTGAAGTCTGCGATGCCATGGTTCATGGCGGCCCGTACCCGGCGACCTCCGATGCTCGCGGTACCTCAGTGGGTACTCTGGCGATCGACCGATTCCTGCGCCCTGTTTGCCATCAAAATTTTCCGGACGCTTTACTGCCTGAGGCCTTGCAGAACGCCAACCCACTCGGACTTAAGCGTCTGGTAAATGGCGTCTGGACTAGCGATCCCATCTTCTGAAACGGACGGGATCTGACCTCGGATTTGGCATCAAAAATTAATAAGCCGTCGCGCTGGTAAGTGCCGGATCTGCTGCCGACACCAAAAGCTGAAGCTACTAAGAAATTCAGAACAGAACTTTTCGCAGCCATCGACGCAGTAGCTCCTATAGACATTCAGCACCTTTATCGGTGCTGCGTGTACGTGCCGTATAACCCATCACGGCGTGTTCCTTTGTGAAGTTAAACTTCCCTTCAATGGGCTCGGGCGGCAAAGTGATCCTTTGCTGCCTTTTTTTTGGCTTCAGCAGCCAACCTCTGCGATGACCTCCGAATTGGAGCCGTTTTTCGGGGCGAGTTATTAAGGATACCAGGAGAGTTGGTTTTTTCGATGGCTGCCCTTTTTCTTCAAAGAGACGCGACCTGTAGTCAGTGCTCTGCTCTCTCCACAACCGCTAGACTGGTCGGAAGTTTTCCGTCTACCGTTCCTACGATCTGTATGGTTGATCACTCCGGTGCCATTAATACTGCTAGCGTCATATTTATGAACTCCTCATTTTTGCTGATCGTTTCCAGCGCACCGCGCACGTTGCCTCCAACCTCACCCGATCCGCGCTGCTCGACCCAGAGCGTCAGTTCCATAATGGCAGCCTCAAGGGCTTGCTGGTTTTCGTTAATCTTGAATAGCAGGGAAGGGAGCAAGTCTGAATTTGGCATGGTGATTCCTCCGTGGAAGAGGTCAGCGTAGCAGCAGGTGCGTTTTAGGAATGGATGATCGTTGCAGCAAGGAGATGTGCAGTGGTGGAGCGAATCGCACAGTTCAGTGCTACTGCGTACACTCCGGACGCCGTGACAATGACCAGCGACGCGCATCCTCGGCGACCTGTTTGCCCAGCGCAGCAACCGTTCGTTGTTGAGCGCGGGCGAGGTGAGCATAGTCACTGGGCGCGTGCTCGCTGAACAGACCCTGGCAAATCAAGTGGGAAGGGGCCGAACCCTCAGCAAAGCTCAAACTCCAGTTCGCGTACAACTCGACCTGCCTGCCTGGCCAGTTTTCGAAGCGTCGAACCTGCACCTTGATTCTCAGCACCGGCTTATCCGATGACGGTGTCAGCCCGGCAATGTCCTGAGTATTGAGGCGCTGCGTCAATTCGGCAGAGAGTGCACTGCGCAGCTCGTCACTCAACGGCGCCCCCCAGCGTTCGCCTTCAAGCACGCCGACGCTGTTTGCTCCAAGGCGCACCACCCACTGCGGCTGGTCGATCTGAACAGGCACGCCCACCGCCATGACATCGATCAGGAAGGGAGCGGGGGGAAGGCGGGTCGATGTCTTGGAGGAGGGTGAAACCAGGGTGTGATAGTGGATGGGCGTTGAGGCGCACCCGCTCAGCCCTGCGATCAGGGCAATAAGGCCAACACGGGCGGCAATGCTCATTGCGATAATTCCTGGGCCTGGAGGGTACGAGGGGCGGGTTGATCATCTGGCCGGCCTCGCAGCAAGGATTCCGGATGGCGACTCAGCAGGTCGGTCAGCACGCGAAAGGTCACTGCGGCGCGTTTCACTTCTTGCAGTGTCTGACCCAGCGCCTGGGGTATCGGCGCGTCCCCGTCCATCAAACCCTGCAGCGTTGCCAGTGTTTTGTGCGCCTGCTGCAAGGCCTGCGTGGTCTGCGGCAGTACTTGTTCGTTGACCTGCTGCACGGTCTTGTCCAGGCCCGCCAGCGTCGCGTCCAGATGCCGGGCGATGGTGTCGAGCGGTAGTTTGTCGACCTTGCCGATGATGCTGGCCAGTTGTTCTTGCAGGTGGTCGAAACTGCTGGGGATGGTGGGAATGGTGAGCGGTCGCGCACGGGTATCGAACGTAACCTTTGGCGCGGTTGGCACATAGTCGAGTGCGACATAGAGTTGACCGGTCAGCAGGTTGCTCGAGCGCACTTGCGCGCGCAGCCCTTGGTCGACCATACCTCGTAAAAAGGTCGCCGCCTGTTGCGCTTGGTCGCCATCGGGTTTGGGAAGTTTTTCCTGCACCGGTCCCAATCGTTGCTGATAGATCTCTATCCCCACGATCGTCGGAAAGCGCTGCCTGGAGGCATCGTAGTCAAGCTCCATCGAGACGACCCGGCCGACCGTGACGGAGGAGAACTCCACCGGCGCACCCACCGTCAGGCCACGCAATGACTGGTCAAAACGAAGCTGGATGTAATGGGCCGGGCCATCCGGTTGCGCCATGGCACTTTTCTGATCTGGCGCCAGTGAGAACGGCGAGTCGGCGGTTGCCGGTTCGGCGCGACTGCCCTGCGGCGAAGAAAACGCAATGCCCCCAGCCACGATGGCAGCCATCGATTGAGTTTTGACTTTCAGCCCTTCGGCGCCGAGGGAGAAATCCACCCCGCTGGCATTCCAGAAGCGCGTATCCGTTGTCACGAAGCGATCGTAGGGCGCGTCGATGAAGACTTGCAGGCTCACACCCTGGCCATCGCTGTCCAGCTGATAGGACACAACCCGACCGACCTTGACGTCTCTGTAGTACACCGGGGAATCAATATCCAGCGAATTGAGCTGCGAGGTCCGCACCGTAAAGATCTTGCCCGGCATGCCGCTGATGACGGTGGGCGGAGATTCCAGGCCGGTAAAGGTGGTGGCAGGCTTCGTCGAGGGGCCGGTATCCACACTGATGTACGCCCCTGAAAGCAACGTATCGACGCCGGAGATACCGCGGGCACCAATACGTGGCCGCACGACCCAAAAACGTGTGTCCTCACGGGCCAGACTCTCGGCGCTCTCAACCAAAGAGGCGGTGACCAGCACATGGGAGCGATCATCGCTCAAGGTGATAGAGGACACGCTGCCGACCGTGACATCTTTGTATTTGACCGGCGTCTTGCCTGCCTCCAGTCCCGTGGCGGTTTGAAACGTCAGGGTGATCTGCGGGCCGACCGACAGCCAGGCGCGCATCAACATCGAAAGCCCGACCAGCGCGGCGATCAAAGGCACCAGCCAGACCAGCGATAGCCGGCGGCGTTTATCCACTGCCGGAGGGTGTGGCCAATTATGGGCGTTGTCAGGCATGTGATGCATGGTCTTGCTCACCATCCCAGATCAGACGTGGGTCGAAACTCATGGCCGAGAGCAGGGTGAGGATCACCATCAGGCCAAAGAAAAAAATGCCTGCGCGCGGTTCGATGACGCTTAGGTTCTGAAACTTGACGAGTGCGGCCACGACGGCGACCACCATCACGTCGAGCATCGACCAGTAACCGATCAACTCGATCAGGCGGTAGAGGCGGGCACGCTCACGCATTGCCCAATGACTGCGCCGCTGTGCGGTGAACAACAACGTGCCAAGTACCAGGAACTTGGTGCAGGGCACCCCCACGCTGGCGATGAAAATAACCAGTGCGATACCGAAAGAGCCCGACGCCCAGAACTCGACAACCCCGTGCAGGATGGTGCTCTCGCTGCCATGGCCGAACAGGCTGGAGTACATCACCGGCAGCACATTGGCGGGGATATAGGCAATCAGGCCCGCCAGCAGAAAGGCCCAGCCTCGGGCGATGCTGTCCGGGCGTCGTCGATGAAGCCTTGAGCGGCAGCGCGGGCAGTGAGCGGGCTCGCCTTGATCCGGGACGCTCTCACAAACCAGTCCACACAGGTGGCAGGCGATGACGCCCAGATGCACGGCACGCGGTGAGTATTTCAACGGCTCACCTCATTGCCCTGTCGCTGTTCGTTCAGCTCCCACAGCCAGCGCATGTCACGATTGGCGATCAATCCGAGCAGCGCCATCAACACGGCCATGCCCCAAATGCCCGCACCCGGCAACACCTGGAGAAAGCCTGACAGTTTGATCACCGCGACCAGGGTGCCGAGCATGCACACTTCTACCATGCACCAGGGGCGCAACTGGATGAGCAGGCGCATGGCTTGAGCGAAACCGGGGGCCTTTCGCCCGGCCCGGGCGAGTCCCAGCACCCAGCCCAACAGGGCGATCTGCAGCATGGGCGCGACGATGATCGCCAACGCAGCCACCACCGCAATGGGAGACGCCGGACTGTGTGCGAGCGCGGCGGTAGCGTCCCAAAGCGTCGCTTCGTTGTGCAGACCATGGAAGCTGATGCGAATGACCGGGCAAGCGTTGGCGATCACGAAGGCGATGGCCGCGGCAACGGTCAACGCCAGCCATCGGTCGACATCAAGCAGACTGGCGCGATACAGGACAGCCGAGCATCGCCGGCATCGAGCCACTTCTCCTGAGGTCACGGCGAAGCGTTGATACACCGTGTCGCAATGCTCACAGGCGATCAGGTAGGGATACGTTTTCATGGGCACTGTTATTCGAACTGGGCGAGGAGCGCGTCCGCGCCTTTATCGATCCCTGTTTTCGCAGCGCTCAGTGACCCACGCGTGGCGCTGATGTTCAGCGAGTTCGGGTATTGCTTGGTCACGTAAGCGTTCAGCAGACGGTTGTTCGACGCGTCATAAATCTCGACCGCATAACTGACCGAACCGGTAAACGAACCCTCTTTCCCGCGAATCGATTGCACGATGTTGTAAGGGCCGCCGGCCAGATCGAATCGGGTGAACGTGCCGAGAAACGGCGTAGTGGTTTGCGCGCCGGTCAAGGTCAGCTTGACGCGTAGGGCATTGGGCGCCGCAACCCGCGTCAACTTGAAGCGCGCTTGCAGGCGTTCGCTGAACTGGCGGTGCATGTACTGGGAGAGAGTTTGCCGGTCTGCTTGAGTCAGATCGCCGAACTGATTATCCGGTGCTTGATAGAGCGCGACCGGCTCCAGAATAAACGCCGAATACTGCTTCCAGTCCACATTGGCCTGATAGATATAAGGCACCCGGTCGACGTCACCCTCTGTATTTGGCGCCAGGCGTGCCGAGGAATCGATATCCGAATACAACGACGGCGATGTCCCTGCACATCCGGCCGTGGCCAGGGTGATCGTCAGCATTGCCAGTCGAGAAGCCGTGAGCATTTTGTGCATGTCAGAACCCTGCTTGATGAAGCGTGATCAGGTTGGATAAAGCTGTCTGGAGGTTCACAAATTCCAGGCGCGACCCAGCCGTTCCTTGTCTTTGAAGGGCGTGGGCGGTACAGTGGTTTTTTATTCAAAACTGAACCAGTCGGTACGCTTTAGATTCTTGCGTGACAAGCAAATGCCTGTCAAGCGAAAATGTACATGCTGGTTCACTTATGGGATTGGAGTGGTGATGAAGGTAAGGACGGAGGCGCGCCGCGACGCGATCATTGAGGCTGCGGCGCTTCTGTTTCAGGAAGTGGGCTACGAACGGGCGTCGATGAATGAATTGACCAAGCGGCTGGGCGGTTCCAAAGCGACGCTGTATGGCTATTTCCCGTCCAAGGAATCGTTGTTTGTGGAGGTCGTTCGTTCCGTCGCCACGGTGCATTTATCCGAGGCGGTGGCGCAACTGTCTGCCCCTGACAGGGATCAGGTTACGTTCGAGCAGATGCTGATGCGCTTTGGCGAGCGAATGTTATTGGTGTTGACCAATGAGAGCAGTGCGCTGGCGGTGTACCGGATGGTCATGGCCGAGGCGGGGCGTTCGAACATCGGCATGCTGTTTTACGAGGCCGGGCCCAGCGAATGTAATGAGGTGTTGTCGACTTGGATGGCCGAAGCCATGACCCGGGGTGAGCTACGCCAGGCGGACCCTCAGGTTAAAGCCGCGCAGTTCCTGGCACTGTTAACCGCTGAGGTACAGGTCCGGCTTTTTCAACCGAGCTCAGAGCCTCTGGAAGTCGAGCAGATTCAAGCGCTGGTCGGTCGAGCGGTAGAGATGTTTCTGATGGGTGCCGCCTCTCACTAGGATAGCGCGAGTAGCGGAGCGTGGATCGGTCACCGCAGGCGAGCTAATGTGCTCTTTATCTAACAAAAAACTAACATTATGAAAGAAACCATTTATAACTTTTTACCTGATCGTTGACGAGAGGAACGGGTTCTTTGGCGCGCAATTTGATCGAGCGTGGTGTCCGGGAAGCCCTGGCTGGCAAACACCTCGGCAGCTGCATCGAGGATGCGCTGCCGTGTCTTCGCGGCCTCTGCAGCTGTCTTTCTAGCCATTTGTTTGCTTTAAGAAGCTTTCTTGGAAGCACGTCCGATGGCGCGCTCAATTTTTTGTTTGCTGTCCCGCAATGCGGACTGCAGAACCTTCGCTCTTGAGGTTGCCCGGGAGCTTGGCAGTACGATCGCAATGGAAAAATACCCAAGATAGGTATCGAGCGGTACGGCGAACGAGCAAACCCCCTCGATGTGTTCATCTCGATCCGTTGCCACTCCTCCTGCTTGCACCTGCGTCAACTGCTTGTCGAGTGCCTTTCGGTCCAATGTGTTGGCGGTGAAAACTGGTAAGGGGTCGACCAGCAACGCTTGCAATGCCTCTTCTGGAAGTGTTGCCAACAGCGCCTTACCGGCGGCGGTAGACGTCGCTGGAACGTTGATCCCGATTGGGAACACGACGCGCAACTCCCGTTCCGCCACGATCCGGTCCAGGACGTAAATTTTATCGCCCGCCAATGACGCTAGACAGACCGACTCCTGCAGCTCTTCGGCCAAGGATTTCAGGTGCGGCTTAACCAGCGAAATGATGTCCGTCTGCGCTTGGTTGATGAGTTGACCAAGTGCAGGTCCGAGCTTGAATCCCCCGCTGGGGCCTAATGCTTCAACCAGAAACTCTTCTTCCAAAGCGTTAATGATGCGCTGCACGGTTGAGCGGGGCAGGCTAACTAATTGGGCGATCGCGGCCAAACTCAAACCCTGAGGATGGTTGCCAAGTGCCCGCATGATGGAGGCTGCCCGGGCAATAACCTGAATACCTCCAGATTTTCCACCACTCTCGTCTGCTTGATTCATATCTCTCCTCACTACAGCAAAACTGCCACGTAATCATTGATCTGGCCGCCACTTTAGTGCCGCGCTCGCTACCACGCCAGTAACCAATCAGACCCGATCGCCGCAGAAAGCCCTTGGCCACCAATCATCGTGGCCCGCTTGCACGATTAGTATCGCTAGGTGGTACACTATCCCGCATCATGATTCAGTGATCAAACGCCTCGACCCTGAGGCAGCGAGATGGAGCCAAGCCGGTGAAACACCAAAGTCCTTTGCGTGCGATACACATTCTTCCCCTGACCGCCCTCATGCTGATTTCTGGCTGTGGGAAGAAGGAGGAAGGTGTAAGCACCGCGGTGCCTCCTGAAGTAGGGGTATATACAGTTCGTTCCCAAGCATTGACCCTGACAACTGATTTACCTGGACGTACTTCGGCCAACCGAGTGGCAGAGGTACGCCCGCAGGTTTCGGGGATTCTTCAGAAACGATTGTTCACGGAGGGGGCCGAGGTCAAACAGGGTCAGCAGCTGTACCAAATCGACCCTCGCACTTATGAAGCGCAACTGCAGCGCGCGGAGGCGAACCGCACTACAGCGGCAAATCTGGCTCGGCGTTACGAAACGCTGTTGAAGAGCAAAGCAGTCAGTCAGCAGCAGTACGACGATGCACTGGCTGCCTCCAAGCAGGCTGAAGCCGACTATCAAGTCGCTCGAATCAATGTCCAGTACACCAAAGTGTTGTCGCCTATTTCCGGTCGTATCGGTCGCTCCACCGTGACAGAAGGAGCGCTGGCAACCAACGGCCAGGCCCAGTCTCTGGCCACTGTTACTCAGCTTGATCCGATTTATGTGGATGTGAACCAGCCGATCACCAAGCTTCTGGGGCTACAAAAAGCGCTGGAGTCGGGACGCTTGCAGAGTTCCGGAGAGAACCAAGCACAGGTTAGCCTGACGCTTGATGACGGCAGCGCGTACCCGCTTTCAGGTGTGCTCAAGTTCTCCGAAGTCAGCGTTGATCCGACTACCGGATCCGTCACGTTGCGCGCTGAATTCCCGAATCCAGACCGCAAGCTTTTGCCCGGCATGTTTGTACATGCGCTGTTGAAAGAAGGTGTTCAAGAGGCTGCGATCTTGGTGCCGCAACAGGCAGTCAATCGAGATACCCGCGGAGTTGCGAGTGTGTGGGTAGTGAAGGCTGACAACAGTGTGGAACTTCGCGAAGTGGAAACCCTTCGTTCGGTAGGAAACGCCTGGCTAATTGGTAACGGTGTGGAAGATGGTGAAAAAGTCATAGCCGAAGGTGTTCAGCGCGTGCGCACTGGCACCACGGTCACCGCTGTGGAAGCCAAGAACGTCAATCTGGCAGCTGAATTCGCCATTAAATCCAAAGCCTCGGCTAACTGAGGGGGCCGCTCATGTCTCGTTTTTTTATCGATAGGCCAATTTTTGCGTGGGTGCTCGCGATAGTTGCGATGCTTGCCGGTACGCTGTCTTTGGTGAAAATGCCGATCAGCCAGTACCCCAACATCGCTGCGCCCGCGGTTTCTATTCAGGTCAGCTATCCCGGTGCTTCCGCTCAAACCGTGCAGGACACCGTCGTTCAGGTAATTGAGCAGCAGCTCAGTGGTATGGACGGGTTCCGCTACATGTCTGCTGAAAGTGGGTCCGATGGCAGCATGACCATCATCGTCACCTTCGAGCAGGGCACCAACCCAGACATCGCCCAAGTCCAAGTACAGAACAAGCTGCAGCTGGCAACGCCACGACTTCCTGAAGAAGTGCAGCGCCAAGGACTGCGCGTGGTGAAATACCAAATGAACTTCTTCCTGGTTCTCAGCTTGGTAGATCGTACGGGCAAGCTGGACAACTTCGACTTGGGCAACCTGATTGCCTCGCAATTACAAGATCCAATATCCCGTATTCCAGGTGTTGGTGACTTCCAGCTATTCGGTTCCCCCTACGCGATGCGTATTTGGCTCGATCCTGGCAAGCTCAACAGTTACCAGCTGACCCCAAGTGACGTAGCTGCCGCCATCCGCGAGCAGAATGTTCAGGTCTCGTCTGGCCAACTGGGTGGGCTCCCGACACGCTCTGGAGTCCAGCTCAACGCGACTGTGCTCGGTAAAACGCGCATGACGACTCCGGCACAGTTCGAAGAAGTGCTGGTCAAGGTAAACCCAGACGGCTCCCAGGTGCGTGTGAAAGATGTCGGGCGGGCCGAATTGGGTGCTGATAGCTTCGCGATATCTGCCAAATACAAAGAGCTACCGACTGCGAGTTTGGCGTTGCGTTTGTCCACCGGCGGCAACTTGCTTGAGACCGTGGATGCTGTCAAAGCATTGATGGAGAAGCAGAAGGCCTATATGCCCGATGGAGTTGAAGTCGTCTATCCGTACGATACGACACCTGTTGTAAACGCCTCGATTGACTCGGTAGTACACACCATCATCGAAGCCGTCGTGCTGGTTTTCCTGGTGATGTACCTGTTTTTGCAAAGCTTCCGAGCTACGTTGATTCCAACCCTGGCTGTTCCCGTTGTGCTGTTGGCGACGTTCGCATTGCTGCCGTATTTTGGGATCAGCATCAACGTGTTGACAATGTATGCAATGGTCCTTGCGATCGGTCTGCTCGTCGACGATGCCATCGTCGTTGTAGAGAACGTCGAGCGTCTCATGCACGAGGAGGGATTATCTCCGCTAGAGGCTACTCGTAAGTCCATGGATCAGATTTCCGGTGCTCTGGTCGGTATCGGCATGGTCCTGTCGGCGGTCTTCATTCCAATGGCGTTCTTCGGCGGCTCGGCGGGCATCATCTATAAGCAGTTTGCTGTCACCATCGTGGTGTGCATGGGGTTGTCGATTCTCGTTGCGATGATCTTCACACCAGCCTTGTGCGTCACCATTTTGAAAGCGCCTCACGGTGATGCCCATCATGAGAAAAAAGGATTCTTTGGTTGGTTCAACCGCACTTTTGATCGCGGCACACGGCGCTTTGAACGCGGCATTGGCGCGATGCTCAAGCACCGTGGTCGGTATTTGCTCGCTTTCGCATTGATCACTGCGGGTACGGGCTATTTGTTCACCCAGATCCCCAAGGCATTTCTGCCGAACGAGGACCAGGGGTTGATGATGGTCGAAGTGCGCATGCCGCCCAACTCCTCTGCAGAGCGAACAGAGGCTGTGCTTGATGATGTGCGCAACTACCTGCTGAACGAGGAAGGCGAATCGGTCGAACACGTACTCACCGTAAACGGCTTCAACTTCGCCGGCCGTGGCCAGAACTCCGGTTTGGCTTTAATCACCTTGAAGGATTGGTCCGTCCGTCACGAGGCAGGCCATGATGTGTTCAGCATCGCTAAAAGGGCCAACCAGCATTTTGCCGGGATCAAGGATGCCAGTGTCATGTCGTTTGTTCCTCCAGCCATTCTGGAGATGGGCAACGCCATGGGTTTCAACCTCTACCTGCAAGACAACTTGGGACTCGGCCATGAGGCGCTGATGGCTGCGCGTGATCAGTTCCTGCAGTTGGCCAGCCAACATCCGAAGCTTCAGGCCGTCCGCCCAAATGGTAAGGATGACGAACCACAGTTTCAGGTGAAGATTGATGACGAGAAAGCCCGTGCATTGCAGGTGAGCATTGCCGCCATCAACGAAACCATGTCCGCTGCGTGGGGGTCGATGTACGTCAACGACTTTATTGATCGTGGTCGTGTGAAACGCGTTTACATCCAAGGTGAGGACATCTCGCGGATTTCCCCTGAGGATTTTGAAAAGTGGTATGTGCGCAACAGCCTGAACCAGATGGTGCCGTTTTCGGCGTTCGCCAAGGGCGAGTGGGTTCATGGCTCACCCAAACTTGAGCGCTACGGTGGTATCTCCTCGGTGAATATTCTGGGGGAGCCTGCACCTGGTTACAGCACCGGTGATGCAATGATCGCGATCGCCGAGATCATGCAGCAACTGCCCAATGGTATCGGTGTGAACTACACCGGCCTGTCCTATGAGGAAATTCAAACTGGCGATCAGGCACCGATGCTGTATGCGCTCACGGTGATGATTGTATTCCTCTGTTTGGCAGCTCTGTATGAGAGCTGGTCAGTGCCTGTGTCCGTCATGCTTGTCGTTCCACTGGGCATTTTGGGGGCAGTAGTGGCGACGCTGTGGCGAGACCTTACCGCGGATGTGTATTTCCAGATCGGCCTGATGACTACCGTAGGCTTGTCTGCCAAGAACGCGATTTTGATCGTCGAGTTTGCGAAAGAGCTCTATGAGAAGCAAGGCTATCCCCTCGTCAAAGCAGCAATTGAAGCGTCGAAGCTGCGACTGCGACCGATTCTGATGACCTCCCTGGCGTTTACCTTTGGTGTATTGCCAATGGCGATCTCTTCGGGTGCAGGTTCGGGTAGCCAGCACTCCATCGCTACCGGGGTCGTCGGCGGCATGATTACCGCCACGGTCCTTGCTGTGTTCTTCGTGCCACTGTTCTTCGTTGTGGTTATCAAATTGTTCGAGGGTTTCATGAAACGCAATCCGAAAGCTGTCGAAGGAGAAAAGCATGAAGCTTAAGTCTCTGCCGATAGCCGCCGTTTTAATGCTTAGTGGGTGCAGTTTGATACCTGACTATCATCGTCCTGCACCTCCGGTCGAAGCGAGTTGGCCGCAAGGACGGGCTTACGATGCAAACCAGAGCTTCCAAGGCCAAGTGGCCAGCCTTCCGGTGGTGGAGCAATTCTTTAAAGATCCCGCGCTGGTACGCCTGCTGAACACTGCATTGGAAAACAACCGAGATCTTCGGATCGCGGCGAAGAATGTTGAAGCCTATCGGGCGCTGTACCGCATCCAGCGAGCAGAACAGGTTCCCACACTCGACGCGTCTGCATCGGGGGATCGTCGAAGGTTACCGGATGATCTTTCGTCCACCGGTGAGTCTGGCATTGAGAGCCAGTATCAGGTCGGCTTCGTTACCGCATACGAGCTCGATCTATTCGGCCGCATTCGAAGCCTGTCAACACAAGCGCTTGAGCAGTACCTCGCAACCGAGGAAGCCCAACGCAGCGTTCACATCGCCTTGATAGGCGATGTTGCTACCACCTATTTTCTCTGGCGTACTGATCAGGCCCTGCTGGAGTTAACTGAAGCCACCCTGGCAAGTTATGTCGAAAGTTTGGACATGATTGAAGCAACTGCCGGTGCGGGAACAGGCTCCGAGTTGGATGTTCGGCAGGCTCGGACACTGGTCAATCAGGCCGCGGCCCAAAAGGCGCTATACACCAGACGCATTGCCGAAGACGCCAACGCCCTGCAGCTGCTCTTGGGAAGTCCAGTACCGGCGGATCTATCCCAGAGTGCGCCCTTGACCATCAGTACGATCGCTGAGGTTCCGGCGGGGCTTCCGGCGGATCTTTTGCTCAATCGACCTGATATCCGAGCGGCGGAACATCAACTGTTAGCGGCAAACGCCAACATCGGCGCCGCGCGCGCAGCTTTTTTTCCGCGCATCAGCCTGACGGCATCGGCCGGCACTTCCAGCAGTGACTTGGATGGGCTGTTCAACAGTGGTTCCGAGAGCTGGAGCTTCGTACCCCAGATCAGCGTGCCGATATTCAACGCTGGCCGCTTGCGGGCGAACCTTGACTACGCCGAGATTCAAAAGGAGGTCAGCGTCGCAAGCTACGAGAAAAGCATTCAAATCGCATTCCGTGAAGTCGCCGATGGCCTTGCTGCACGAGGCACCTATGGTGAACAGCTCTCCGCTCAGGCAATGCTGGTGGACAACTACAAGGCCTATTTTCAACTGGCACAGCAACGTTACGATCAAGGGATAGATAGCTACTTGACCGTACTCGATGCGCAAAGGGAGCTGTTCGCTTCCCAACAGCAACTTCTCAATGATCAATTAGGGCAGATTAGAAGCGAAGTGCAGCTCTATAAAGCTCTCGGAGGAGGGTGGAAAGCGGATAGTCTTTAAAGGTGCGGCGGGCGACGATTTATTCATCGCTTTCAGTAGTTAAGAAGAAGTTGGAGTTCACGCTGTATTGGCTGAACTAAGTCCTCGCTCGTCCGTCAGTGAATAAGGTTCCTCTCTCGTCGGTTTTGCACTGATTAAAGCGGAGCCATTCCCTTAGGTGTGGGAGTAATAGTCATGACGCTTGGAAATATAAGTACTTTGGAAGTCTGTTTTGCTGCGCCCGTAGAGAATGCGTTTATCGATAAAGTGGAGATGATTCTTGATGTCTTAAAGACGCACGATGGATGTCTGGGGTACGCAATGTCCTCGCTTCAGCACGTATCAAACTCTATTCTCATTACTGGATATTGGCGTGACGAAGAAAGTATGCTCCGTTATTTTTCAAGCGTAAGTTTTTCCGAGCTTTTTGAAAGTCTCATTCCGCGCAGCTTTAGCCTGCGGTTCAAAACATTTTTCATGCGTTCTGAATCTGAGGGTTGTCATGTATTTTGATGAAAAGACGCTGCTAGATGCCGATATCAACAGCTTAATTACTTTCTTGGTGGTGCACAGGGAAGGAGGAGTGAGCCGGGCTGCAGTTTGCTTAGGCGTCAAGCAGCCTGCAGTAAGCAACACCCTCGCCAGGCTCCGGGAAAGATTCAACGATGAGCTGTTTTACCGCAAAGGAGTCTGGTGCGCCACCGAGAAGGCTGATCAACTTGTGGAGGTTTTGAGTCCAGGCTTCAAACGTTTACAGGACGTACTGCAAGAAATGGAGAAGTCCGGATACGCAGCCAGAAGAACTTAAGAGTCAGCGACATGATTTTTCTTGGTATCCCGTTATCCGTTCATATTGTGAGTGACATATTCTCGTCAAAAAAAACGCCTGCGAGCAGGCGAAAATTCAAAGGAGAGTGAAACACGTGACCACAATTTCGGGAGGAATGGCTGTGGTACGCAGTGTCACCGCATGAGATTTTAATACATTGCTCGAGGTTTTTTAATCAATAATGGTGATTGTTGGTATTAACTAAAGTTGTTGGCGGGTGGAAGGTTACTCACTTTTTTTTGCTTAGCTGTGTCACATCTAAAAATTTCTGAAAAAAATCCTGGCAGTCGTATTTTTAGGGTGCTGGCGATGGTGCCTGAAAAGGAGCAGATTCTCTGCCGATCAATATGCCTCATCCACGCCTCAAACGTTCATCAGGTAGCGTTATCTGGTTATCGAGATTGTTAGAATCTGGCCTCTCGTCTGTCATAATGTTTTTTTACCAGGCTGGCCAATAGCCCGGCGATTACACCCAGCGCCGATGCCGTGGCCAGCTCGACAAAGGTGTCGAGCGTCGGGGGCAGGTGCGAGGCGAAGTAGCCGACCACGCCCAGGAAGAACGCCAGCACATTATTGATCACGGGCAGCACTTGCAGGGACAGCACGATCAGCGTTACCACCAGCACCAGCGGGGCGATGCTCCAGGCGCCCAGATAGGGCGCCAGTACCACGGCGGTCGCGCCGGCCGCAATGCCGATGGCCAGGCCAATGAGAACGCAGGTCAGATTAATCGCCCCGTCGCGCGCCGTAATGCCGCGGGTAAAAAAGGCAATCCACCCAATGAACATGGCCCAAACGGGGACGTCGATCAGCAGCGCACAGACGGTAGCGGCGAGGCAGGCTACAACCGACTCGCCGAAAATGGCCTTGAATTGATTCATGCTTATGGAATGGCTCATGGCAATGTCACCTCGTCGCTGGTTTCACAGTCTGATTTCAGCGATCAAATGATCGACCCCCGCCAGCATGAATTCGATCGTTGTTTCGTCGACGAAGTGGCCGTTCTGGATTTTTTGATTAACGCCAGGTATGACGATCTGCGGGCCGCAAATGACCCTGGACAGCGTGGCCGACAGCGTTTCCCGCAGTTGAGACTGGGCACGCACCCCGCCGAGTACGCCGGGTGAAGAGGTCATGATCAGCACGGGTTTGTTTTTCAGCGGTGAATTGAAGCCCGGACGGGAGGCCCAATCCAGCGCATTTTTCAGCACGCCGGAGGTGCCGTAGTTGTATTCAGGCGAGCAGATGATCAAACCGTCGGCTTGGGCGATGGCCTCTTTCAACGCCGCCACGGATGCTGGCAGCGCTTCCATTTCGAGATCTGCGTTGTACAGGGGGATGTCATTCAGCGCGAAGAGACTCATTTCTGCCTGATCGCCCAATCGAGCGCCAAGGGACTTGAGTACCGCAGTATTCGTTGACTGTGAACGCAGGCTGCCTGAAATGCCGAGTAGACGAGGGGTGGCCATAAAAATCCTTCAATCCGAGAGATGAATAATCAAACAACTACACAGCCTGTTTCTCTGCGGGTGACACCCCGATCATCACAAACAGTGCCCGGGCTATCCGCTCACTTTTGTTGCGCCACGCGTGTCGCGTGCCATTTTGAATAACGATGTCGCCGGCCTTTACCAGACGGCTCTGACCGTTATCCAGTTCCAGCCACATCTCACCTTCCAGAATGATTCCGTAATCAATGGTGGCGGTGGTGTGCATGCCCGGATGGTCCGGCTCAAAGCTTTCGATCAAGCCAGGCAGTGCGGCGCTCAGCTCGCCAAACGCCTGAACCCCATCGACGGGGTTCTGCATGACGGTGTCCGGTGGGAAATCAAACATGGCAATGCTGGTACCGCCCTGAGCAGGAATCAGCGAAGTGCCTTCCAGCGTAGGGTCGCGACCGTTTTCGGGGAGCGTCGCCGGGGCAGAGGTCGCCCACAGTTGGGCCATCGCGTGCCCCGGGATCGAGGTAAAGGACTGGGCTCTTGGGGCAAAGTCATCTGAAACGAACACGGAATTGCCCTGTTCGTCGTGGCCGGTCACGATTCTTCTTATCTTCATAGGGATTACTCAACGGGCAGTCAAAGAGGCAGCGAGGGGGGGGGGAACCGCGCCACTCGCTGCGTTTAATCAAGGGCAGATGACGTAGTTGCTGAAGCCGCCATGGCGGTTTTCGATACCGGTAATCGCGCTGTTGACGTCTTCCAGACTGAAGGCCGTGTTTTCGAAGAATGAGAGATCAAGCACCCCGGATTCAACCATGTCCGCCATGGCTTGGCCTTGTCCGGTGGTGAACCAGGCTGAGCCGCTGATCTGGATGTCGTTGTCCATGATCCAGTGCAGATCGATCGGCACTTCGCCGGCGATGGCGCCGACATTGACCAGATGCCCACCGCGGTGGAGGGATTTAAGCGCCTGAGTCAGGCTCTCGTGCGGTGCCCCCGGGCCTAGGGCATCAATGACCACATCGACGCCTTCGCCATGGGTGACTTCATAGGCCCACTCGTTGGTGGGAATCGTGCCGAGGGTGTGAATTTCGATCCGGCCCGGGGCCGCCAGGTCTTTCACCTTCTGGAACAAGTCCTGGTTTCGGGCGGTGCCGAGGATTTTACGAACGCCCATGGCCAGTGCCAGAGCGACGGCGCCCAGGCCGAGTGTTCCAGTGATCCCGTTGATCAGCACAGTGCTGCCAGGACCCGCGTTGGCCTTGAGCAAGGCTTTGTAGGCCGTCCCCAGATAACCCAAACGCGCGGCAGTCTCGAAGCTGATGTTAACGGGTAGTTTCACCAGGCTGTATTGCGGGGCAGGGATGTACTCGCAAAGGCCGCCGTAGGGGTAGTCTTCGAACATGCGCGGACTTTTCGGTGTGAAGCCGAAATAACCGTTGAACGTATAGGCGGTGCACGCAATGGTGTTGCCGGCGCGGCAGGCCCGGCATGAACCGCAGTGGCGGCCCGGATTGATGTAAACCCGGTCACCGACCTTGAAATCATAAACCTGGGCACCGACGGCTTCGACGACACCTGAAGGGTCCAGTCCGAAAATGGCAGGGAGCTTCGGCAAGGGATTCTGCGGGAACCATTTGACCCAGTTGGTGAGGATGTTATGCAGGTTCGGGACGATCCCGCAGGCCTTGATCTTGATCAGCACCTCGGTCGGACGAATCTCGGGAACGGGCACTTGCTCGATGACCATGGGTTTACCGCCTTCGTACAGGCGTGCAGCGCGCATTGTTTTTGCAGTCATGATGTTCTCCAACACTCATATTATTTTTGTAGTGGTACGTAACCTGGAGCACGCTTCAAATCATGGGTGCTAACGCAGCCCGTCTTCGCCTTTCACCTCGGCGGCGGCCAGACCGCCCAGTCGCGCATGAATCCGCCCACCGGTAGCCATGGCCAGCCCAAAGGCGATTTCGCCGCGTCGAGGGCCATCCCAAATGGTCATTTCAGCCACGCC
>Ga0065714_10002282_pt1 | contig 35653 bp, 25 predicted proteins | sample MisRhiReplicate2_FD_59101 | JGI IMG/M metagenome (GOLD analysis project Ga0065714, IMG submission 59101) | Miscanthus rhizosphere microbial communities from Kellogg Biological Station, MSU, sample Rhizosphere Soil Replicate 2: eDNA_1 v2... | ecosystem: Host-associated > Plants > Roots >... | reverse complement strand
AAACAGAATTCTGAGAAACAGTTCGTGGCGTCTGTAAAGATCCCGCCACAGCTTCAAGGTATTGAAATACCCAAAGATCAATCTTCTACCGACAAAAGCAAATTGAACGCACACCCTTTGACCACAGGAGCACTCAAGTGACGGAAATTACCCTACTCGGCAAGGAATTTGCCGACTACATTGCACCGCCGGACGTTACCCACGAAGTAGCAGTCGCCAACGGGTTTACCGGTACGGCCGAAGAATGGGAAGAGACCAAGCGTGCTCATCTCGAAAAGATCGCGGCACTTCCGAAAGAAGGTTACATCGAACGCATGAGTGATGAAAAGATTGCCGAGCTTTCTTCAAAACCCGACCACAACGAGAAAATGTACTCCGAGCTGTCGGATCAAATCCTTCTGCCGGTTGCTGAAGTAGATCCTTCGCCAATGGCTCAGCGCTTCGACGAGTTGGTTAAACTCACCCCTGAAGGTTACGTCGACGTCCCGGCTCTGTGGGAAGGTATCGTTAAGCCGTCGGGTCTGCCGTTGATTGACGCTGCGTTGCGCCCGCTGATGGTTAACGAAGACGGCGGCGTGAACATCCTGCGCATGGAACAGTTGTATCCACTGCGTCACGACGTAGTCTACGCTGACGAACATATCGCTCGCATCAACGCGTTGCTGAAGTTCTGCGAGCTCATCGTTAAAGACGCTGAAGTCGAGCCGGTCATTTACACCTACATCGGCATGGCCGGCGTGGAAGAAGTCCGCTGGATTCGTTTCCAGATCGGCGCTGAGCAATCCTTCTCTTTTGCCATGTTGGAAAAGAACTACGACTACTTCATCGAGACACTCTCTCACGAGTTCCCGCTGGAGTGGGCATTGCAGGGTAACGAAAATCCGGCACTGGGCAAGAAGGGTTTGTACCTCAACGTATCCCGAGCGCCTATAGAGTTGCCGCTTCACTTTTTCCTGGTACCTTTCGCTGAAGCAGAAGGCGATGACCTGGTAAACGGTGACTGGATTCAATTGGAGCAGACCATGAAGCGTCTGCGCCTGAAGATCTCCAGCAAGCTGCGCGACATCACGCAGAAGGCCAACGTGTTGGTTAACGCCGACATCGAGAAGGACCATGACCTGTACCTCGTGTTCAAGGCCATGGACAACTTCACAGCGCTGAACGTTACGTTGGACAAGGTTTACCCGAAGCTGCCTGAAAGCGGCGAAGTGAGCCTGGGCGACAACCCTACCACGGTGTTCGAGTGGAACGGCAAGGACAAGAAGGTGTTGGTGGCGGTCAAGCAGATCAATGCGGCCTGCAAACACATCAACAAGGAAATCGGGATTGCTCGCAAGTTGGTGAGTGAGAATCCGATCATTCAGAAAGAGTTCGATGCACTGTTGAAAGTGGAGCTGTACGCCGCTGCACACTTCACCAACCGCATTTACAACTTCGCCCCTGAATACGGCATCAACCTGATCTCCGAAGTCACCAACGACATCCTGCGCGCTCTGACGGACTACTCCAAGACCGAATGGACCGACGGCCGTACTGACCGTTCCATCGGCCTGGACCTGAACAGCTGGATCGTTTGGGAATACCTGCCGGGCGTTCCTCCAACCCGCGCTACCGCTGAAAGCGTTGACTTCGTGAACAACCTGTTCAACCGTTACACCGAAAGCTTCATCGCAGCGTTGTACGAAAAGCTGATCAACCTGGGTAACCCACTGATCCGTCCGTACGACTTCCGCGAAGTGGCTGACCTGGCTGACGGTATCCCGCTGGGCTCGATTCGTCGCGTGAAATAAACCATACCCCAACCCATTCCGCCACGAAGGGGAATGGGTTGGGGATATGTCCGCCTTATGGAGAAGGTGGGATGCCGAGCTTAGCTTCCAGCTGTGCGATGTAAGCGTCTTTCTTTACCAACTTCGCTTCCAACGTGTTGATCTTGGCGATGTCGTTATCCCCGTTGGTGATCTTGTTCTTCCGCGTGTTCTCAAACAACTGAGCGTCGGCAGCCGAAACATAACCAATGGTAGGGATGGTGCCCAACTTAGCCTGAGAGTCCAGACCGAGTGTTGCCTTGGTGTATTCCTGGCAGTGTGTCATCACTTGTGCCATGGCGTCTTTCAAGGTGGGCGGTACAGCACCGAAGTCCAGGATCATGCACATGCGTTCGTAAGAAATCCCATCGACCAACGGAAAGGATTTGAAGAACGTACTGAGGATGTAGATCGGCGGACCCAACCGACTGGTCAGGGTAACGATGATCGACCCTTCAGACTGAGCCCGCGCCAACATCGCCGGGTAATCCGCTTCAGCCAAACCAATCGGTTGGAAGACCAGGGCATACAGGTTGAGTTTCAACGCCTGCATTTCTGGAATGGTACGCAGAGCCTCTACCGTGTAATAAGTAGAAGGCACTACCACACGGTCGAAGGGAGCCAAAGCTTCAAATCGACCGGAGGCATTAATCGAGGGTATCAAGTTGCCTTCAGTTGCCATGTTGTTTAGCTCTCAATGATGCCGTCTTCCAGGTACTGCCAGCGGGTGACGACGATGTATTTCACTTTACCGATACGACGCGCCACGCACACTTTGCCGAAGCGAGTGATGCGGGTAATGCCGGCCGGGGTCAGGGTGTACGGGGTGGTCACTTCGGCAGCGGCCAAGAGGTTCTCCATTTGACGGATGAACTCCATGGTCGCGCCAGACATAATGTCGAAGCCAGAGTCACTCGACGGAATCAACTGATAGTCAGGAACGATGACATCAATCTTTTCCATACCAGACCGGTTGTTCAGTTTCGCTACAAAGGCGCAGGCCATTGATTTGTAAAGGAACGGAATAACCTGGGTGGATTTTATGACATGCTCCGGCGTCATGTTGGTGGTCAGGAAGTGATCGACCAAGCCCATCATGGTTTCGCGGTCGACAATTGGCGACAACGAACTGGCGCCGTTGGTACGGTTCACCACACCCAGACGGTTGAAGTACGGCAGGACGTAGAACTCGATCGGGTTGAACAGATCGGGGATCTTGTCTTCCCAGTCGGATTCCGGGTAATCAGAAGCGTCGAGGATTTCCTGTTTGATCTGATCGAACAGTTGGTCTTCGGAATCTTGCCCGTTACCCCATTCCAGGAACCGCCAGTAGCCGATGTTGTAGTTCGGCGTGTTGATCAGGTCCATGATCTGGAAGTCAACCACGTCGCGGGCAGTCGGTGGCCACTCTTGTTGGTTGGTGGCTTCATCAATGCGGTCGCGGATGACGAGTGGGGTTTCTTTGGCAAAACGCGCTTCGATCTGATGATAGTTCAGTGTCATCAGGGTGTCGATTTCATCCAGGGGGATCGGATGAATGATGGTGAACGACACACGAGGGTATTGTTCAAGGAAGTACGCGTTGGCCAGCCACAGGTAAAAGCTTTGTTTCTCACCAGCAACGATGTGGTTACCTTTAACGAAGCTGGGGAACCAGATCGTGTTGTTGGTAACCATCTCACCGATGTCGGTGATTTCAATGTTGTTGGTGAAAGTGGCTTGTAACAACGCGAGTGTATTAGGGCGGCTGCCGGTAATGTTCCCGAGTTTAGCCTGAGCGTAAAGCCAGTTGCTAATCCCGATCTGAGCTTCTGCCAGCGCCTGCGGCATGACAATGTCGACGTTATCGGTTTGCGACAGGAAGTTAAACAGCACAGTATCGCTGACCGTAGTCTTGAGCGAGAACCGGCCAGGGTCTTTTGCGTATGTCTGTGCTTTAGTGGAAAGTTCGCCAATTGGGGAACTCGCCAATGGACCGTTATTATGGAGTTGTGCTATGCTGCCAAAAGAAAGATAACTCGTTGTCATGATCTTCCACCTAGAAAGTAAGGAAATCTCTTATGTTTGGGCTCGTCAAGGAGCTGGCCGACAGATTCATAGAATTTGTCCTGCGTTTTGTAAAGGGAGAGACGGTCGAAGAACAACTTACTTCTGCGTTAAAGTCTGCCGTCTTTTTGATTGCCATTTTGGGTTGGGCAACCATTGGTCTGTTAATGGCCAACATTAACCTGCGTGTTGAGTTGTCGGATATGGAGGCCGGTATCACCAAGATGAACCTGCTCTTCGATCCAACGGATGGGGGTCCGATTAAAGCCTTTGTGCGTATCAACGATAGCCTTGCGAAACAAGTTTCTCTGGTAAAGAAGGAAAACACCCTTCTGTTCAAAAGCAACATCCGGTTGGCCGACGAGAACAACTTCTTACGCCCTTACTTAGTACGAGCGTTGGCCGAGTCACAGCGTCTCAAGAACAACAACGACGTCCTTCTCCAACTGTGCAAACCGGAGCCTGCTAAAAAGATACCCCAGTGAGCATCTAATGCGCGACATCAACTTCTATCAGAGCAGCTCACAATGGACGAGAAAATCCCCGAGATAAACATGGTGGTTTATCTGGTGGCCAACGTAGCCGAAGAAGGGAAGCAAAAGAAACATCACTTCCTAGGCGGTGCTGGTTATACCTACGACCGTCTTCAGGAGGGGAAAAAGAAACTAGCCAAAGATGTTCCCACCTCCACCGGCTACTACACCGGTAACCCTCAGAAACCTAACACCGTAGTCGTCGTGGAGGATGTCCTCACCTTGACCGTTCCGAACGCCCACACTGCGGTGGAAGCGATGATGAAGGGTCTGTTGGAGGTCCTGCACTATGCCAACGAGAAGCAACACCTGAATTTGTGGATCGTTACTCCGCATAAAGAGATGGAGGCCTTCACCAAGGTCAAGACCCTCGCTCTCGCGGAAGCCGAACCAAAGATTGGTAAGTACGCCCTGAACAAACACGAGAAACCGTTGATCGATTTGATCGTGTTGATGATGGACGAGTTCAACAAGGACAAGAATCGCAAGATCTTCTTTGACTTCACTGGGTCAGCTGAAGGCGGCATGGGTAACCGTGATGCGCAGAAGCAACTCAGTCTGGCAGAGGTGATCTCGACCTGGGGCTTTGACAAGGACGCTAAGCTGATTGTCCAGTCCCGTAAGGATTACGAAAACCCGGAAGTGGACTTCAACAAGATCGTCAGTGCGTCTCGCTGGTATTTCAGCACGCATGATCCTGAGAAGTTCTTCGAAGAGAAGCACGGGTATCGGGTCTACGACTTCGGCAAGGTTGAGCCGGACAAGAACTACTACGGCAAGCTGACGCCGGACGTGACGTACGGCAAGCTGTACACCAAGAAGCCGATTGAGATTCTCGATAAGCTGTTCAACTTTACAGTCAAGCGCATCGACAATCCCGACGGTTACTTGTCAGCCGGTGATCTGAACCACGTGATCTCGAAAGACGTCGCACGGTTAGTCGACACAGTGCCCGCGGTTCCGGTTAAACATCAGCTGGTGTCTCCGTTCATTAAACAGAACGGGCGCCCAGTATTGATCGAGCTGATTAAGCCGACCATGATGTCGTATCGGATTCGTGACTTCCACGTGGGTATGGAAGTGATGATGGAGGCGTGGTTGAAGAAGGATGAGAACAATACCTTCGGACACTCCACGTTCTACAACATCACCGACTTGATCTACGTCAAAGAAGTAAACGGCAAAGGCGTAACTAAGTTGAAGATCCATCCGGACTTTAACCAGTTGCGTACTGTGATCAAAGTTCCGGTCAAGCATCGTAACTCGATCAAGCCAGTGCCGATCTCGTTGTCCGTGGGTTACGACATCCCTGAGCGTAACGCGTTTAACTCCGTGGAAGATCCAAACGTTGAAGTCTGGGTGGTCACGGATACGAAGAACGAAGTAGGGTTGCGCTACAGCACAATGGTGGTGACTGAAGAGTTCATCTACATTCATACCAGCGCTGCGGCTAACCTGCGTGTACTGACGCTTGCTGAACTTGGTAGAAAGGCGTAATCAGCTATAACCCCTGGGGCGTGTGATTGCCCCAGGGGTTATGGTCCGCTTATGCCGCTTTTACAGCTTGGAGATGGTCTTCGCTTGATCGGTCAGAACGGCTGTCAGTTCGTTCAGCAACACCATCATCGCGCCGGCAATGTTGGTCAGAGACACGAAACGGTTCACCACACTCTCGATATCCATGATGGCATGTTCGCTGAGGGTGATGTCGTTGGCGTGAATCTTGTTGACCAGCAGGGTACCCAGGTCGTAGACGTTGCTCAGTTCACGGGCGATCAATTCCACGTCGCGTGCGTTCAGCAGGGTCACGGCATTGTTGAAGTTGGTAGCCACTTCAAAGAACTCTTCGAAGCCCACGTACACCTGGCCCATCGGATGCTTCGATTGACGGTCTTGGTCCGGCAGGTTCTGGATGAAGTTCTCGCAGGCGCTGAGAGCATTATCGAAGTCCGACACGGTCCAGCGGAAGGAGCTATCCAGACGACCCGTCTTCAGGATTTGTTTCAACCAATGATATAGTCTCGACGCTTCCGTTTTCAGGCTGCTGATGATGTAGATACCACCGCAGACGGCTTTGCTGTGTGCTGCCATGTTGGCCATGCCCACGCGATAACCTTCCGGGGTGAGCAGAGCAACACCAGAGTTCTTGACGAACAGAACCTTCTTGGTCTTGACGTTGTTTTCAGCACCGCTCAGATCAACGGCATGAACAGTTTTACCCAGTGTTGCCAGACGTTTGTCGACAGACGTACTGAGCTCCTTGAAGAACATACCAAAGCTTTCACCGATGCTGAGTGCTTCGAAGCCTTGTACAGTAAAAGGTGTGGGGCGTTTCACAAGTTGGATGTAATTTTCCATCACTGACCTCGGCATCAGTATAGTTTAGAAAGGGCCGCAATTTGCCCATTGATTCGGGCTTTTGGCCCCTCTCGTTAAAGTCATAAAATATTAGGGATAACTTCCAATGGCAAGCCCGCATGCATTTGCAAAGAACCAGAAGTCTTCCAACACCGTGATTGCAACACTCCAGTACTCCCCGATGATGGACATGATCAACGGTGAGTTTCTGATCGGTCCCGATGGCATTACATATATGAACGGCGGTATCTGCCGGAACAACGCAGTGACTGGGGGTAACAACACTCAGAAAACTGGTCAGTGCGTTTTGATGATGGCGCGTACGCTGGTTCGATATCACACTTCACTTGTTGTCTTCTTTGATATCGAAGCCACCTTTAACGTTGGCCGTCTGGCTGATGAAGTCGATCGTGAAATCGGCATCCCAGGTTACTTCTTCGCCGAGATCATGGATGTTCGTTTCTTCTACTTCAGTCGTAACGATATCGAGAACCCATGCGATGGTAACTTCGTTCACCAGTGGTTCAAAGATCGTCACGCTGAAATCAAGGAAGCGATCAAGGCCAAGCACGACATCTACATCGCTACGCCGTACGCGGGCAATGACGGCGTGCAGATGAAGATCATCTCCCCGATCCTGACCATCACGGACTCGATCTCGGAAATGCACTTCGCCAAAACTTCGGCCAAGTTCCAGGAAGATAACGTCGACGAAGGTGGTGCGGGTAAAACGCGTGACCTCGTGATCGGTAACCAACGGCGTATCGTGTACGAAGACTGCGACGTACTGGGTGGGGAGTTCGGTGCGTATCAGGTAACAACAGCGCAAGTGACCGACATCGTCAACATGACCGGTCAACCGCTGGAAAAGGAAACCGTGTTCATCGGTCAGGGCAAGAAGCTCAAGGGACCTAAATCCCTGCTGCGTATTCCTCAGATCGGTTACCGCATTATTAAGGGCAGCGCCCTCAAATCCGGCCAGGAGTGGTTGTACCCTAACCCCTTCGGCAGCGACGTGACGATTGGTAAAGATGCAAAAGAAAACCCTGATCTGCTTTTCTACACAACTAGCGTTTTCCGCAACAAGAGTGGTTCTTCTGGTGCTAGCCTGTTCTTTATTGGTTCCCAAAGTTTAGGGATCCAGGAAGGCCTGAGCATGTATCATGCTATGAAAACGTCCAATATGTTCGGCCTGGACGGCAGCGCCATCAGCCACGCATGCACCCTTTACCCGGAATGCAAACTGGGTCGTACCACCATCTGGAAGAAGTCGATCGAGGACAAGAAGTTGTTCCGCGCACTCGGCATCTGCTACCAGATGTGGTTCATGCAAACGTTCTGGCTGAAGTTGGAACACAAATACCGCATCACCCCGCAGGAACTGTACGCGAAGATCAAGGAACAAGGCATTGATTGGAACGACATCCTCGAGAACACCGTGGACTACTGGTTCACCAATCCTGACATCAAGAAACACACCGTGTCCACCATGGAGCTTTTGAAGATTGCTCTGGGCGAACGCAAGCCTTACTGGATCAAAGAAACGAAAGAAGTCAAAGCGGTAGAAAGCAAAGCCGCGTAATAAAAGTTAGGAGCAGGCAAGGAGTGTGCATTATACATGGCACTCCTTCGCCAATACAGATTCTGAGGAAAAAGAACTAATGGACCCGATCCCAGCGGAAGCGACGCCGATCGCCAGTATCATTCTGGTGGTTGCGGACAGCAACTTTGCAAACCTGTGTAAAGACCCTGTAGAGTATATCAGTCTTTTGAAAGAGCGCGTTCTCACAAAAAGACAGGGCGACGCAATGTTGTACACCGTCACTGGTAAGTACGGGATTAGCAACATCGATAACACCATTCCAACGTTGGACGTCGAAGACCGTAACAAAACCTTGTTCAGTCAGACGTTGGAAAACTCCACCATGCTGTTCGACGAGCTCATGGTGATCAGCGTTCACGAGAATGATCCGTATATTCTCGCTGCTAAAGAAGTGGTTACTACCGCGAGCAAAACTTCCACCCACTATAAGTACCCGAGGAAGTAACCATGGCAGGCAATCGCAAGGGCTTTGAAGAATTCATCTACGGGTTCATGGGAAGTCTGACAAAAGGTGGGGGCAACAAGGTCATTTACGAGCGCCTGCTAAAACCCATGTCGGACAAGCAGATCGAAGACTTCGTGGTCAAGATGGAACAGGGGATGCCTCTCTCTATCTGGGCCAGCTCGTTTGACGAGAAAGAAAAGCTGGACTTCGACAACCTCCTGAAACTCTGCGAGAAGTACGGGGTTAACGCGGTACAGCGTCTGGTCGTTTACGACGAAGACACCGGCATCAAATCGATGACCGACTACTCCGCTATCATCGGTACGGCGGAATGTCGTAAGCAGCGTCAGATGCTCATCAAGAAGTTTGGTGCAGCAAAGGACGACTACAACATCGACGACCTCACCGGTCAGGTCATGGGCGACTCTCGCTCGACGGGTATCAGTCAGCCTGAGATCACGGTTCTGCGTAACCTGGGTCTGTACACCATGGCCAACGAACTGTACAACGTCAAGGGCGGTGACTTGGACGCCTTGAAGGCCTACAAGAACGACCTGCTGACCACCGGTAAGACCAACACCAACAGCAGCCTTCGTCGCGGCGGTATTGCGAAGGTACTGGAGACCGCGCACTACATCATGCGTGGTCGTCACATCGACAACAACCTGGACAAGCGCTATGGATAAGTTGATTGCGCTGAAGACAGTGATCGAACGCGTTTACGTCGCTATCAATAACGACGGCCGGACGGACATCATCGTTCCGATGGCAAGCATGGCTCACAAGCCGTTGGTGACGTTCGCTACGGCTTACGAGGCCTTCATCAAATCGGTGGCGGTTTCCTCTGCATTGTTCGACCGTTGGCTGAACATCCAGATGCAGGTGTATACCGAACTCCGTGATGACCAGGATGCAATCACCCAATTCGCAGAGCTCTTCCAGAATGTTCTGAACGGAACGGAAGGCGGTGCGGCTGGTATGATTCCCGCTGAGCGGTTTCAGGATACCAGCTTTATCATCGCGCTGGCTTTCCGGGTTTATCTGGACGCTATTGTTATCGAGGGTGTCAAGACCCCTCGCGAACAGCCTGCCGAAGAAGGTGCAGCCGCATGAACCGGGACTTAAAGATCTACGCTGAAATCCGGGGGCTGTACGACTACCGCCGGGGTATCCTGCAATGGATGATGACCGAGGGCATTACTGACGACGTGTTGCGTACACGCGAAGGTGATCGCCTGTGGAACTTGCACATTGCGGGGAACTACAAAGATCGTCGGATGGACACCTTTGAATATCCTCACCTGGGGATTAACAAGGCAAAGTTTGACGCGGTGGACAAGCAGTACAAACTTGAGCATTGGTTGATGTTCTATCCAACCAATATGGGCAAGCAGTTGTTTCGGCGTGTAATTGAGCTGGAGCAGTTGATTGAAAAGCCCATCGACATCAAGGGCGTAACGCTGTACGTCAACACCTGGCCGTATCAGTTTGATGACGAGATGAAGGAACTGCTGCAAAAGACCCTGGATCATTTGTTTGGGGGTCGTTTCACAGTGGTGCTGCAAGACATGGATGTGACAAGTGCGGAGCCGTTCTTCTACAAGCAGTACGACTACGTGTTCAAGTACGACATCATGGATGAGCCCTACAAGAAGTTTCAGTCGCTGGTTGGTCAACAGCCAGTACCGGATACCACCTTCGTAGTGCCGGACATCCTGATGCGCGAAGTGGAAGGGTTTACAGGGTCAGTGGCGGAGCGTATCTTTGCTTACTCCCTGTCGGTCTCCACTGTGTTCAAGATGATTCCGATCAGTCATGATTTCTACGACGCGGCGGAAGTAGTACCGGAATAGCTCCTTAACCAACAGTGCAGGGGCGACCCTGCACTGTTGGATTATTTATGTTAAACCGCGTTACCATCTATATCGATAAGTTCGTTCCCCTGTACCAGTTCTTCTGGTTTGATAGGGGCAATATCTTCGGCCACAGTCAGCAGCGTTTTGTTCGGGTCGAGGATGAAGTCGGACATGTCGAAGTGCGGGATGACGATCGAACCGCTGGAGATGTTCTTCATCGCGTCCAGCATCTGGTTGAACGACAGAACGTTGTTCTCCGCATCCTTCTTCTTGGTCCGTTCTTTGCGGTCGTTGCGAACGGTGCTTTCCATCTGAGTGATGAGTGCGGTTACACCTTCCAGCAGTGAAGCGGACTTGGGGTTTTGCAGATACTGACCCATGGCGTATTGCAACAGGTGAGCACGGTTACCCTGGATGACTTTGATCAGTTCCGTTTGGTCGATGTCTTCCGGATTATCTTCTAAGGCTTTACGCATCCGCTCCATGATACCGATCATCTCAAGCGACGGTTCGGTGTTGGCGGGTGGCTTTGGTTCGTATGCTTGAGTGTCCATAATTATTTCAAACCTATATTACTACAGTAGATAAGAGAATTGGAGTACTGCTGAATGGCACTAACTAAGTCGGCGCTGTTACGAATGATCTCCAACTGGCCTTTTGTTGGGAAGAAGGCACGGTTGACACTCGTCAGCGAGCTGCTCGAGAAACTGGATGAGGTAGAAAAGGGCTTCGCTTCACCGACGATTCGGTTTAGCCACAATCTACACCGGCTATACGATTCATTGGAAGGCTTTGATTACACACTTACGGAGGACTTCGGCGAGTACAATAGCTTGACGCTGGTTGCTTACACGAAGACCTCTGGAGAGGCTCACAAGCTGTTGGAACGGCTACAAGGGATAGGTGGTCCCAAGCCCGAAGATTACTTCAAGGACACCATCAAAGATACACCCGGTGCTTTCCTTGACTGGTACAGCAATAAGACATCATTCGAAGGATTCATCTTCAAGACCATTCTGTTGTTAGGTCTGTACACGAAGATGAATGCACGGACGAACGACGGCCACGTGTACACCGCTGCCGAGCTATCGGTGAGTTTCAGCACCCAGGAATTCCTGTCGAGTAAGTATTTTAAACTCCTGGTACTGGACCTCATTGAAGCATTGCGGATCGTACTCCATTTAGAGGCAAAGAGCATCCATGAAAAGGATCGGACCTAAACAGTTAAAAGCCAGCCGGATGGACAGTATCTCCGCCAAGTATGTGGAGGACGATAAACTCCAGGATACGCCTTCGAGATTGTTTCGAAGGCTGATCAACAAGCTGGACATGAACCCCCGCAAATGGCAGATGTATTTGCGGGATTACTTAGACTGGGTTATTACCACCACTGATCGAGAGAAGGCTAAAGCTGATCGCATCACACGCGCTGGCAACATCAAAGACACCTACTTCCAGAAACCCACCCTTACATTTAACAAACTTCTGGAAGGCCTGTCAATTTTACGTATGAAGTCATGTGTGATTACCATCACGGTTACCGACGAAGAGGGGAACGTCCATACCGTTGAGGAAGTGATTCAGGTCATGGCCGGTGATCGGGGAAAGAAACCTGAAGAACCCGCCGAGCCTAAAGCATGAGTAATGGGTGGGTGACTTCGGTCACCCGCCTGTACCCTCTCTTTATTTTTTGTTCGGGAGTTTTTGACATGGCAGGTATTTTTGACGGATTCGACTTAGGCGACAGCCTGAACGTCTTCAAGAAACAAACCAATACTCAAATGAGTACGGTGAAAGAAGGTGTACTCACCCCGATGGATGTCACCGGGGACAAGATGAAAGAAGGTGTGGCTTTGGTTAAGCCACAAGACACCTCTGTTAAGAAGGTGTTCTCCGATTACAAATCCAGCGCTGTCTCTGAGCTGGACGGGATCATTGGTTCGTTGTCGGGTGGTTTGCTCAATACCAAAGCGATTACCAAAGCGATCAAGATCGGTCCCAATGGTGTAACCCTGAGTGACGATGACATCCTTGCATCGGCATCGGGTGAACTGGGTGTACCGGTCAGCGGTAAGACCTCGGCCATGCGTCGTCTGGCTTCCATGGTCACCGGCGAGTTCAAATCCATTACGGGCGTGAACATCAACGGGATTATCACCACCGACGGTAAAGGGTTCCGCATTAACCAGAACTGGCGAACGTCTGTGGGTTCTGAAACCCTCAAGATGATCAACCAGTTCACCGGTATTAACGAGTTCGTCGACACCAGCGTGCAATACGCGATGTACAACTCGGTGATGAAGATGGCGGCTGAGTACGGCATGAAGGACAGTTACAAGTCCATCTATGACCTGTACAAATCGAAACGCAGTGCTGACCAGATCATGATTGATTCGGTTCGCATCATGATTACCCAGGGTGACATTGAAAGCATTGATGTGGTGCTGAGTCTTCTCGATCAAACCGGTATCAATGCCATCAACGCCGGTTACCCTGAGTTCATCAAGACGATCTTCCGCAGCTTTAAGTTTGACGATGACGTGTTCCCTGAGGACTACGCTATTCTCCAGGCTAAGCTGTTGTCGGTGATCGAACGGGTCTGCGGTCCTAACTGGTGGATGAAGTACACCCAGTTCGGTTATGCCTACGACCTGACGCTGGTGAACTCGGCCAGTCGCGACATGATCAAACTGCTGAGTAACGTCGACTACCTGATCCCGATGTTGTGTACCGCGGGTATGTTCCAGGAGCGCAGCGCGGTGGCGGAACTCAAGCGTGCTTTGCCTGATGCACCAGTCTTCACGTTGTAAGCAATCAACTATAACCCCTACCCCGGCCGTCCGTTGGCTAGGGTAGGGGTTATGGCTGCCTCATCGTGCTACTGGCTTGGTAAAGATACGTGCAAGGTCACCTACAACGGAGTCAGAGATCTTCGCCGCAATGTTGTCTGCCCGGATGCTTTGTTTCATGTCCAACACCACACCAGTCAGTTGACGGTTGATGCGGGCGTAACGCAACACAGTGTCCAGGTAGTTAACGCCGGTAATACGACTGAGGTAGTTGTTGTACCCGGTATCATCAGAGAAGATCCGTTGCGCAACAGACGCTGGGTTAGTCAGGTCCAGCAAACTCATGGAACGGTCGATCGGCACCGAGATCAAAGGTTCCATGTCCGCGATCTCAAGAGTGATCTTGAGGTTCAACGGCTTACGGTCTTTGGTCCAGCCTGCATCGCCTTCACCAAACACGAAACGAGCTGACGTCACCAAACCAGTCCGGATGATCGAACGAGATTGACAGAACGCCTTCACGTAAAACGGCGAGGTGTTCATCGAACCACCAGAGGTCATTGGGGCAACCAACGGTAGAATCAACGAGAAGGGTACCCAGATCTTCATGATCTGTTCATACGGGTGAGCGTAGTTGCACTGGAAGTTCATTTCATAACTTTCAACATGCAACCCACTGGTGGAACTGGTCCAGTGGTCAGGAATCTTCACGTACGAGTTATTCACTAACGCGAGCGGAATGTTCCCAATAACGGAACCTGACAGGAGACCAATTGCACCCTCCTTGATTGTGTTAACCACGGAGTCGATGATGCCGATCCCCGTTGCACCACCAGCCACATCGAATTTGAAGTCGTTAGCCGAAGACACAATGGAGTTGAACTTTTCGGCCATAGGTGATGGACCGTGATTGCTGCTAAAACTATCGCTAACAGCACCACTGCTGGTTTCAACCCGGAACGTGATCGCATCCATACCACCGTAGATAGCTGTCTGAACAAGGTCAAGGACATCACCCGCCCACGTACGGTCGTTCGGGTTATCCTCGTAGTAGTCCTGTTGACCACCGGCTACGTTCTCGTTTGCACCAGGTGTAGCGGCAGTAGGACGACCCGCTCGTTCATTGGGATTGATCGGAGGGGTACCGGTTCCGTAAGAACCCGCCGTCCCCATACCCTGCATCGGATTAACCGCGTCCAGAGGGGCAGTAGCAGCACCAGCAGCCGCGCCACCCACGCCCAGGTTAGCCACACCTGCATCGGCGTTGTTAACGTTGGTGTAGGCCGCTTGGTTCATGTACGCACTGTCTTGTTCGCTGAAGTTACCTTCATCTTCGCCACGAACTTTACCGACAGTTCCCATTTCCGCTTCGATGTATTCCTGCGAAGGAGCACCGGAGTATTCGTACTGTCCGAATTGAATCTCTTCGATCAACTGCTTCGCTCGATCGAGCTTAGCGTCTGGAGTGGACAGAACTTCGTTATCCAACTCGGTCAGCTTCTTCAGCATCTTCCGGTGTTTACGCGTGCCCTTCATGATGAGACGCATCAGGTCGATGGTACCGTCGGCGTTTACAGCATCCGGCATCAACAGACTCAGACTGGCCACGGCGTGGGTGTTGTCGTAATCAGGTTTCAGGCCGTACAGTGGATCTTGCTGTTCCTGTCCGCGTTTCGGCAGAATCGGATCAACGTAACCCAGTTTAACCATGATGTCGTTGAGGACACCGGTCGACGCCATGGTGTAAGCACCCATGGCAGGCTTGATGGTGTAGAAGTTGTTCTTAGGCGAGTCCATAAGGAACGCCAGGAACTGAACGCTGACCGACAGCAGTTGCATTGGCCAGAATGCGATGGAGCCAGCCGCTTGCCCCATGTAGAACGCAATACCGGGTGCGCGACCTTTGTTAGCAATGATCGCTGCGGTAGGGCTGAACATGTTCGTAATGAAACTGAGCAGCCCTGCAAATTGTGGCACGCCTGCGGTTAATGTAAGCAGGGTGACGTTGTCTTCGTACATCTCTTTCCACATGCTCCCCATGCCACCTTCAGGGGTGACCATGAAGCGTCCGTAACGGGGATCCGTCGCAGGACTGAACTGAGCAATAGGGTTGAGATAACGGTTGTCGCCTGTTGCACTGGAGAACACGTTAAAGTAACGGTCCCAGTCGAGCTTTTCCAACAACTGACTTGGAGGAATCCCTCGGGTCAGCATACGAAACGATTTCGAGATGATGTCCCGATCTCGAGTGGTTACCTGTGCCATAGACATTCGCTCTATTAAAAGAACGGGGGAGAAACATCCTCCCCCGTATTCCGGTTAGGTCACCTTCACACCTTGAGGCTGTTTAGCACTCGCCTTGTTCAGTTGAACCATTTGATCCAGGATAGCTTTCAGCAGTGCCGCCTGATTACCCCCAGAAGATTGCAGTGCTTCGGCCAGACCTTTCATCGTCTCCGCCAACTGTGGGTCAGTAGCAGGCGCTGGGTTAGCCGCGTTGCTTGCCAACTCCGATGGCTTCAGCGGTGGACGCTGTGGCGCATTGTACCCCTCAGGAGCGGGTTGTTGCGCCGGAGGCTGACTAGGTAACGGCAGACCGGTAGTAGCAGGTGCAGCGTTAGCTTGAGGGGCTTGAGCTGCCGGAGCAGCGGTATCACCACCTTCTGCACCACCTGTCGGAACGCCCATTGGAGGAACACTTGGTTGCGCGCGGTTAGCAGGGGCTTCTGTAGCGGGAGCCTCTGTTTCACCACCTGTTCCACCAGCGGCAGCAGCCGGATCAGCTGGAGCTTGTTGTCCACCTGCTGCCGCTGCAAACTTCGCGGCCGCCTCAGGAGACTTGAACCCAGCATGAACGTGACCACCCGTACCAAGGGCTGTCTTGCTCCGATACTCGTTGATAACCAAGAAGTCAGTGCGGGGTTGTAACCCAGCTTGCTGCAAGATCTGTGTAACGATCGCAGCCGCTTGATCACTTCCTTGAACACCGTTGGTCAACGTGAAGTCTGCCGCCAGACCTTTAGGGTGAGCACCCTTGGATCCCTTGTTGACGTGGTAAGCATCATTCAAAGCAGTGAACACCTTGAAACCTGGTACTCGCTCTTGAATGATCCGGCACAGAGCCATCAGACCCGGATGAGCCTGACCACCTGCTACCGATTCAGCAGACTTCAGACGAAGCCCACCTGCACCCGAGGCATTGGAGTTAACCAAGCCACCGCCCGCTTGCATCTCTGGTTGACTACCCCAGCCACCGCCACCTGCCGGAGCAGGAGTGCCGTAACTGCCAGACGAACCACCCGCAGGGGATGGAACCAGAGAAGGCAGACTACCACCGCCACCCATCATTGGACCCGGTGCTGCACCGCCGCCACTTGGAGCCGATGCCGGAGCACCCGTACCCGCGGCACCACCAGAAGATCCACCGTCGTACATGCTACCGGCAGTTTGGCCCTCAGGAGCGGCCGCTTCTTCAGCAGTACCCGTTGTGGTCGACAGCTCACCCTTTTGCAGTTGCTCCAAGTATTGCAGGTACAGCTGATACCGTTTCGGCATCCCTGGCAACTCGTTACCACCGTTCAGGCCTTTTGCTGCTTCACCAAAGTTACCGGTTTGGCTGATACTCCTCATCAGCTTACTGTTCTTGAAGAAGTTAACCGCAACCGCTGCCATCACGTTAGGGTCTGTGGAAGCGAGTTCTGGATGGTTAACCAGGTCGATCCCCAATTCCTGCCCGATCTTGGCGTAGTTCGCTTTACCCGTCAGTTGAATGAAGCCACGTCCGCGGTACTTCCAACCGTCTCCTGGTTCACGGTTACCGATCGACGCGCCTTTACCCCCACCGTAAACAGTGTTAGCAATGGCCACTTCACCCTGTTCAATCAGTTGACGGGCTTGGTTAACGTTCTTCACTTCCTTGAACATCGAAACCAAACGATTCGGGTCGGAGTACTTCAGGCTCTCAGTGGTGTTCTGATAACCACCCGACTCGTAGTTGGTCAACGCCAGTACTTCCGCAATCTCCCGTGGATCTGTAAAGCCTTGCTTAAGCATTTCCCGAATCAGGATCTGCTCAGCCAGTTTCCGTGGAACCTTAACCCCTTTGTCGTTCCCTTCCTGTGCCTTAACACCCGACATGTCCAAGTGGCTGGTATCAGTATCCCCACCCAACGGCGTGAACCCGTACTTGTTGGAAGGCGTGGTGTAAACACCGTTCGCTCCGTACGTGTTACCGGTTGGACCACCACTTGTACTGAACTGCCCACCGCCTGCAACATCACGACGGGTTTTGGCTTTCGACACATCGTCGATGTTAGCCGCTTCCTTCTGGTAGTCACCACCAACCTTGTGCGGGGATACAGTCTTCGCCCAAGTTTGTGCGTTGGTCTTACCGGCTTCCCCTTCAGGATCTTTCAAGCGGGCTTGTGTACTGGCTTCGCCCAACAGCTTCAGCATCCGGTCTACCTTGTCAGGCTTCTCCGACGATCGGCTATCTTTGAATGGCGAAGCACGTACAGTCCAGATCGAGAAGTCAAACCAGAGGGTTCCTTTACCTTTGGTTTCAGTCAGTGCTTTGGCGATCTCATACCGAGCCGTTGCCGACAAGGTTTTCCACACCACCGCAGGACGACCGCGACGATACTGCTTCATGGTGTTCATGTAGTTCGTCAGAACCGGCAAGAACCGGTCACGGAACCACAGACACCAATCGTCGGCTTGACCCTTATCTACACGGAAGGAATCTTTGAACAGGCCAAACAGATCACCAATTTGCCCGGTGAACTCCATGGTCTCCCCACGGTCAGCAAACAACGGCTCACAGTAGCGCTCGAGTTTCAGCACCGCTTCGACACGCCAAGGAATATCCTCGCTGTTACCGTAGCAGGCCACACGAACGGCGGTCATGAGATCCATTGCTTTGTTATCGGGCATCATGTCCTTGATGTAAATATCCCCGACAACCTTACCAACCTTGTACGACGAGTTAAGCTGGGCGATGTCCTTATCGATCTGGCTAAGGCGAGTTGTAGCTTTGTCGATCTTGGCGATCTTGTCAGAGCTCTCGAAGAAACTCCGAGGGGCATCCACCTCTTTCTGGAGAGCAGCCTTTTCACGCTCCAGGGAGTCCTTCGTGCGGTTGACAGGAACATCAACAGCTTTCAGGTCCGCCGAATCAGTGTGACGATCAACGTACTCCTTCAGCTCCTTCAACAGGTTGTTAACACGGATGATCGTTTGCTTCTCAGGCAAGATCGGAGTGTCAGCGTCAATCTTCGCGACGACAGAGTACGGATACGGCTGTACACTGCCCAATGCTTGGTGGGCTTGTTTCGCCACCTTGTAAACGTCCTGCGACTTACCTTCGTCATACTCCTTCAAGGTTTTAATCTTGACGGCATCGAGGCAAGCCATGTACGTCAACAGCACTGGTTTGAAACGACCGTTGAACCAAGTAAATACGTCGCCGATTTCCTTGTTGTTCTTCGGATCCGTGACAAACATCTGGATCACTTCGTTAATCGGGCTTTCTTTCGAGAACGAGGCTCGAGCATTCCCAATGACGACGTGATTCGTCAGCATCTCTTCCGCTTTCAGTACCTTCTTCGCCAAGTCGCCTTCCGGATCAGAGATACCGTATTGCGCCATACGAATTTCAAGCTGCTTACCACCGCCGCGATTGATGTAACGATAGATACCATAACCGGCAGCACCCACCGCAATCGCCGCCAACACGTAAGGGTTCAACAGCAATGGAGCAGCCGCAATCCCCGCATTGGCAATCCAACCTGCCGCAGCAGTCCCCGCCAACCAAGTACCCGCGCCCGCCACAGCAGTACCAGCCCCTGCGGCCAAAGCGCCAGCGCTTACGTCGACACCTACAGCACCCGCGACACCGGTAGCCAACTGATACGTACCCACGACGTTCGCCGCAGTACCAGCCGCACCCAAGACGCTTTCGGTTGCAGAACCTTCATCAACGATACCGGAGTCCATCAGGTAGTCGGTCGCCATCCCAACGGCCAGACCCGCGCCGATCGCTTTGCCACCGAACGCCATCTTCCCACCGTTGGTGCGCGGAGGACGACCACCACGACGACCACGTCGACCGCCAGCGCCGCCGCCACTGAGGGTATCCATCAGACTACCACCAGCCTCAGTCAGGCTACGCGTCTTGATCAGGGTGAAGATGCCCTTAGCCACTGCCGCAATACCAGTCGCCAGCATCGGCAACACCCGTAAGCCCAGCCCAGCAAACTTGAAGAGAGTCGTGAATCCACCCAGGAGAGTTCTGGTGAAGAACTTGCTAATCCCACCCATGATTCCCATGATCCCGCCGAAACCCATCTTCAGCAGGCCAAACAGACCCATCGATTCTTTCTTCTTCTTGTCGCCTGGCTTCTCACCAAAGCCAAAGTTCTCAGCGATATGGATAATCGCATCTTTGACCATGCCTTCCTTTTTGTTTTTGGCTTGGACTTTCTTATCAGCCAGAGAGTTCAAGCGCCCCGCAGGTCCGTTGCTGGTGAGTTCCTCTTTCTTAGCCGCGATGGCTTCTTCCAGAGGGGACTTCTGTTTAACCGTGGCATTCTTCGGAACAGGCTTGTCGTCATCGACCGCAGCGACAGGCTCCTCGGAAGGTTGCTTAACCGGCACTGCCGCCTCAGTGGCTTCAGGAACTTCCGGTTCTCCCGATGGAATGTCGTAACCCCAGTGCTTCAACAGCAAGTGGTAGATACGATCTACAGCATTCACGATTGGTGTATAGTTGACACTGACCAGGTCTTTCGACTTGTCCACCACACCTCGCATGAACGGGTTAGCCTTGTCCTTGATCTTGCCAAGGAAGTCCAGACCCAAACGTCCCAGCTTCTTCGAACCTTCCTGAAGCTTGTTGACGCTCACACCCATCGAGGTGCGCAACCCACGGTCGTACTCTTCCTGAGTAATGATGATGTCGCCCTCAGGCGTGTACACCGGACCGTCGATCTCGTTCCAACCGTTGATGACTTCCAACTCACCCGATTCGTTGCGCTTGCAATAAGCACCCGATGCAAATCGTTTCCCAACGAGCACCGGAGAATCTTCCCCTTCTCTGTACACATCCATTTGGTAGAAACGGGTTTTCAAGGCTTCGCCCCAACGCTTAACCCGAGCAAACGGATCCAACGTCTTGTAGGCTTTCAACATCATGTCCCGCAGCTTGCTCAAACCAGAGATGAACACTTCCTTGTTCTCTTGGTTAAACAGCTTGCCCGCCAGACGACGAGCACCGATGATGGTGTTGTTGGAGATGTCCTTAACGCTGCCTGTGATCTTGTCCCAGCTGTCGATGATGAACCCGGTCGTCATGTCCAGATAATCACCGCGAGTCAGCTTGTTCGCTTCCAGGATCGGTACATCAGACCCTTCTTCGTACAAGTCTTCATCAGCCTTGGCCGAACGCGCGGTAGTCAGGCTCTTCATTTTCATGTAGGCCGTTGCGACTGCCGCGCCACCCGCTAACAGTGCCGCCCCTTTCGGGTTGTACACCGCCAAGCCAGCCAGACCACCCAACAACCCACCCAGGATCAGCGGCTGGTTATCGAGGATCTTGTCCACGCCCCCATTAAACATGTCACGGAAAGAGGTAGCCTTCAGTTTATCAAGGATACTTTTCTTTTCCCGGGAGACTTCCTTCTCGTCACTGTCAGAAAGAGGCTTCTGTTCAGGGGGTTGACGCATCAGGATATCGGTCAGGATCTGGTTACGGGTCCCAGCCAGCGTGAGAAGCGATTCAAGGCGCTCTGTCATCTTGTCCATGGCAGAGGTTACCGGGAGCAGATCAACCGCAGGACCAGCCTCTGGTGGACGATAGCCCGAGAAGTTCTTGCCCAACTGATCCATGCTGTCTTTCAAGCCGGTCATGCCGTTCAACGACTTGGTCAGCTCTTCCAGTCCATTCAGGTTCAATGGTTCTGGTGTTGGGATTTCAGGCCACTTAAACTCAGGATACGCCGGCCATTTGAACTCTGGGTAATCCGGCCACGCGAACGTAGGCGGAACCCCACCCGGAGGTGTACCCGGTCCACCAAATGCACGACTCGGCAACAACGGAGAATCCGGAGCATGTGGAACTGCCGTGGATTGATCGGGATTGTCGATGAACGAGCGCAGGGTTTTATCCGTCAACGATTTGTTCAGGTAATCCTGACCGTTCTCCGTGATGATCAGACCGGCCTCTTTCATGGAGTCGTAGTAACCGGCTGCCTTGAGGAGGTCGACCTTATTCGTCAGGTCAGGTACAAAGGCTCCCAGAGACCGTGCAGACGACGCTACTTCGTTAGCCTTAGCACGACCAGCCTCGGTCGGCAGATAAGCCAGCATCTTGCCACGGTCAACGTCTGTGCCGGTATTGAACTGCTTGATGTGCTCATCGGTAATGCCGAACTGCGCTTGGATCATTTTCTTGATCTCAGCAGCAATCGCCGGTGGCACGTCGTGTTCTTTATCGGTGTGCAGGTAGTTGTAAGGACTGAACCCCAATTGAGCATCGGTGTCTTGTGCCAAGCGATAGGCCAGCTCTTTCTTAGCCGCTGGGGTCAACGCGTTGTCACTGTCCAGTTGTTCAGCCAACCGAGTCGCCATGTCAGCCTGAGTACCGAACTGACGTTTGTCCAGCACTGTGTTAAGCGCAGTACTGATCTTCTGGTTGTGGTTGACGAACTTACCCTTGACGTAGTCGTAGGTGATTTCCCGCAGGTCATCATTGCCAGTCCGGAATTTCTCCAGCGACAGGTGAATCTGACCGAGCAACCCTGGTAATACTTCATTCAACGTACGGTCCGAACGTTTGTTCCACAGCTGAGCATCGAAGCTATCTTCCAGCGTACGGCGCGCCATGCTGTAGCGAGTACCACCAGGACGGGACATGTTGTCAAACACACCCGCGATGGCTTTGTTACCCATCTTTTTCGCGTTGTGCAGAATCGTCCACTCGAACTTCTTGAGAGGGATTTGATCCGCAGGCAGCGTGTCGATGTACTCCTCGTAAGACTCCGCTTCATTAAAGGAGTGGCCGCCCTGGTAATACTTCGACATGGTGTTGGTCAGTTCTTCGGCGTTGCTCAAGCCGTAGGACGCGACGTTACCCAGGTCAGTGATGCGGGCGTAGGCATCTTCAGCCCACTTAGCCTGCGCAGGAAACTTCTTCTTGAAGCTCTGGAGGTATTGTTGAGCTTTGCCGGACTTGGCCATGCGAGGCAGGTTGTTGATGAAGATCCCCGCTGCCGCATTACCCAGCATGTTCCCCAGGTTGATGTCCATCCCTTCGGTCATCTCGGCTGCCATGCGGAGGCCACCGGTGACTTCGCTTACGTCACGACCAAAAGCCGAACGCGCATCCTTACCAAAGCGCTCATCGAGGAAACCAGCAATACCGCCGATCTTGTCCTTGACGGTGTTGAACACGGATTCCCGCACACTCTTGCGAACCGCCTGGGAGTGGGTGGTCTTCTCGTAGTCCGACTTTGCCGAGCTGACGTTAAGGTTCTTCAGTTCCGTGATGATGCGATGGTTAGCCGCTTCAGAGAACTTGTAGTACTTTGCCGACGTCAGGTAAGACCGCGTCATGATGTTCAGTTTCAAAGCATCATTACGAGCCTGCACACGACGTTGGTAGTCAACGATTTGTTCCAACAGTTGGTTGGTGCGAACACCACTGTTGTTCATGGCGCCCAAGCGAGCCATGGTACGACCACCTACAGTCGCCATCATGTCGGTGATATTGCTACCGACACCCATCATGGTTTCACGTTCCAAGATGGAGTTGGCATCAGCGTGGGCTAAGGCTTCCTTCACATCTTCGTCAGTGGTATCCGCAATGCCTTCTTGGCTGTCACTGGAAGAACTTTCGGAACGTTCCCAATCGCTGAAATCCTTCTTGCTGAATTCAGAGAAAGCGTCGCCGATTCTATTAGGGGTTCCTTTGCTGAGCTTAGCCCCGGCCCGTCCTGCGAGGTATTGCAGATCCTTGACCGCCTCGTAAGAGTCGCCCTGGATCTCTTGCAACAATGCAGCTTTGCGACGGCTCAGGTCGGCCATCGTGGTGAAGGCCCCAAGGTAAGTGCGTGGCAACACCATCTTCAAGGTGTCGATTCGGGCGTCGGTGTCACCGACGGTCTTGTCAACGAGGCCTTTCAGAAAACCAGAAGTGAACGAATTCAGGAAGCCTCGTTTGTCAGGAGCATCAAAATCACTGTCAAAATCCATGCTCCCTTCAAAGGGATCGTCGCCCCATGAATCAAAATCATCATTAGCAGCCATGCTAACTCCTACTAAAGGGAAATTTGAATGAAACCCACAAACCTTAAGCTGTTAGACCCCAAGTCTATCACGCCGGGTATCTTCAAAGAGGTTACGTCCACAGACGCCTTTGAAGGCATGACCCAGAATTTGAATGACGAGGGTCTTTACTCCTTAGAGATCTTCGGTAAGTTGGGCAGTAAAGAGCGCGATAAAACAGAAGCGTTCATTGACACAAAGCTCGGGCTCTTCAACCCAACCTACTTCAAAGCACTGACACAAATAAAATCTCTGTACCTGGGCATTCTCAAAGGAACGGAATACGCGGTGTGGGATTCGGAGGCTAAAGATTTCATAAAATCCAACATCCTCGATGGGGAAACGGGTTTTGCTTTCTTTATGCGTCACTTCCACGAAATCGTTCCGGCCAGCACCGATTCTTACAAACGTAAGCAACGGGTGAAAATGGTCAGCCAGTTCAAGGACGTTGCGGTCAGTAATAAGGTGTTGGTGATCCCAGCGGGTTTGCGGGATATCCAGTTCCAACCGAACGGCGCACCGACTGAGCCAGAAATCACTGAGTTGTATCGCAAGCTGATCTTTAAGACTCGGGTGATTAGCCTGGGTAGTGCTCGTGATGCCGAGAACCCGCTGTACGACAACGTGCGCTGGGGCTTGCAGAATGCGTTCAACGATATCGATGCTTACCTCTTCGGCCTGACTGAAGGTAAAGGTGGTCTGTTTCAGCGTCGTCTGTCCACTCGGGGTGTGGTGTCGGGTACGCGTAACGTTATTACTGCGCGTAAGGTTTCCCGGGCTGACTTGTTCAAGACCAACGGGGTTAACCCTAACTCGACGGACATCGGTCTGTACCAAGCGCTGTTGAACAACCAGTACGTCTGTGTCCATGCGCTGCTCAGCAAGTACCTGCAAAACATCTTCACCTCAGGCTCGCTGACCATCAAGCTGGTGAACACCAAGACCCTCGAATACGAGTACGTCGAAGTGGCACCAAGCACCGTGGAGAAGTGGTCGACCTTTACCGGGTTGAACAAACTCTTCAATGGCTTCTCGAACATCCACCTGCGCAACAAAGAGATCATCATCGACAAACACTACCTCGCTCTCGTTTATGACGACGGTGAAGACGTGTGTGTGTTGCATGACATTAACGATCTCCCAGAAGGCAAGGATCGGAAGTTCGTTAAACCCATCACATACATGGAGCTGTTCTACCTGTCGTGTCAATCGACCATCATGGAACAGATCACCCAGCAGACACGTTACCCGATCATTGGTATCGGCTCTATCGTTCCGGCGAAGGTGAACCTGGTGACGATTGCAGGGGCTAAGCCTCGGACCATTCGCACCACGGAATGGGAAGTCATGGAAACCTGTATGCGGTATCCGCATCGGACTGAGCGGCCGGATTACTTCGACGCCATGTCGGTTGACCCTTCCCGTGAAGCAGGCTACGACTCCGACCACGACGGTGACCAGCTGAACAGCAACAGCGTAAACGCCGAGGACAGTAAGAACGAAGTTCATGCCCTCTTTGGCAAGCGCGAGTACTACATCAGTGGCAGCGGTCGTTTCCTTTATGACCCTGTTAACGAACCGATTCTGTTTATGTTGAAGGCTGCTACGAGTGGCCTTGAGGAGTAACAATGCGGCTTCTTACGTACAGTGAGTTCTTCAAGCTGTTTGTGCAGCGGAAGAAACAAGAGCTGATCGACCCTAACTTCATCGGGGTGAGCGAGATTGTCATGCCGAAGATGGCTGTGGTGCACTACGTACCTAAGCTGGCTACGGAGTACGGTCCTTCGGTGTCGGAAGCCTTCATCTCCAACTTCCCCGAAAATGTCTTCATCGAGTTCGTTCCACGTTTCACCCCGGTCATGGGTCATGGTCGTGTGCTGGCTTTCGACGTCAAGAAAGCTATCCAGTCCTATCGGGCTAGCCATTACACCTACAACTGGACCAAGGACATCAACACGGTTTACCGCCGGGCTGATGCGCTGATTGTTAAGAACTACGGGATCGCAGACAAGACCTGGGCGCAGCGTGCCGCTACCTTCGTTAACTTCGAGGTTCACTACAACCGTCTGAACATGCTGATGGAAGGTGTGAACACGGAAGCAGAGAAGGCGACACGGAAGCAGTTCTTGCGGCTGGAACTGCCGATCAACATTCCACCTTACAAAGAGTTGATGGTCGACTATGAAAAGTATATCGGAAGCTTTAAAGAAGGCCTTCCAGTTCCTTCTAACCAATCTCTTCGGGTAACCAAGGGTGAGGGTTCGTACTGGCTGCTGGATTTGCTGGCGTTCCTGTTGGGTGATTACGAGTACAGTCAGTTCAACAAGCTGACCGCTCAGGCGCAGGAAGACCTTCACTGGATCTTCACCGCCAACAGCAAAGCGTTGATCATCAACGTCAAGACGATCAAGGAATGGCTCGATGAGCTAAACCCGAAAGTCAAGGATGGCGAGGACAAGCCACACGTCGTCTCGCCTAAGCGCCTTAACGTCACCAAGCGTTTCTACTTGGCACTGATGGGCTTGGTCCGCGGGGTTGCGGCCGAGAAGGATTTGATTGACGAGGAGAAGAGCGATGGAACAGGAGGAGCAGGAAACTCCGCCAAAGAAGACGACTCTTCAGTGGTTGAAGGAAAGGCGGGAACTGCGAAAGGGCAAGGACGAGCATCCGGTAACGGAAAAGCAACCTCGGCTACTGGCAAAGATGAGCTTGTGGATGATTATTCTGATGATCGCAGCCTCGTTGATGTTTTCAGCAGTAACAAGGGAAACAACGACCCACTGGTGGAGGGGGCACGAGACGAGGGAGAACATACTCCTGATGAAGTTGCTGGGGACTGGACATCCGCGGTAGACGACTCGTTGCTGGAGGTTGAAACCACCACGGTTGAAATCAGCACCAAGAAGGATGCTTTCCCTACTCCTGAAAGCGGCATCCTGGCAGCACTGGAAGAACGTGCAGCGGAAGGTCGCCTGAGTGTCGCGGAACAGAACTTGTTCATGCGCAAAGGCATGCGTTATCAGAGCATTGAAATGCCTAACGGTCAATCGTTGGGTGAGTTCATGCAGATCTCTCCTGAAGAGATCAACAGTCTGGATGGCAAGATCGAAGCAAACTTCATCACAGTCCTTGATGAGAGTATGTTGCGTAGCCGTTCAGCTGTTCTGAAGCAAGATTACGCCCAGCGCTTCCTGCACAAAGATATCGCCAAGATGGTGGTCGGTATCCAGAACGCGGGTATCGCAGTATCGGATTATCGTCCGGACATCATCTCGGGTGTGGAAGGTTCGTACGACGTTCTCAACATCCAGCTCCATCCGGTTGATGGTAGCCAGAGCACGCACCAGATTCGTCTGCCGCGAGTTCAGAAGGATGCGACGTTTACTGTGGACGGCGTTAAACAACACATGCAGTTGCAGCGCATGGAACTGCCGATCCGCAAGATCAACGCTTTCAAGGTTGCTTTGACCAGCTACTATGACCGCAAGCTCATGGTACTGCGCAGTCAGAAGGTGGTGGACGATTACGGTCTGTGGTTGGTTAAACAGATTCGTAACCGGGGTGAACGAAGAGAGGGTGTGATTCCTCCTTTGGTCTACAGCCTGGGTACAGGGTACAACCCTGAATACGTTTCTCCGCGCATCTACAGCATTCTGGCGAAGAAGTTCAAGCACATTACTGTGACGGGCTTTGGGCAGCTGAATTTCCAGATTGACGAGTTGCTCGACAAGTACCCTGAGTACAAGCGCTACACCAAGAAAGATGCATTCCTGGTGGGTGTTAAAGATGGCCAGCCTCTGACGATCGATGGGTTCGGTAACCTCTTCCAAGGGGACACCGAGGTCGGTACGGTAGAAAGCCTGATGGGGATTAACCTGTCACGCGCACCTATCGAGTATGCGGTGATCAACATCAGCGGGTATTACTTCCCGATTGGTGTGGTGCTCTGCTACTACTTTGGTATCGACAAACTGATCCAGGTCACCAAGGCTACCACTCGAACCGTTCCAATGGGCACTAAGCCTAAGCTCGGTGAAGATGAGTACGCCATTGCGTTCAACGACGAGTACCTGATCTTCAACCGTCGTGAGAAGTTGGCCAGCCTGATCTTCGGTGGTATGCCTAAGCTGAACAACATCGGTAACTTCAGCCGTGTCGATCTCAACGAGAAAGGCATCTGGGTTCCGTTGATGGGCGACCCTAAGGTTAAGCCGCAGCAGTTCAAAGAAATGAAGAACCTGTTCGACCTCTTCATTGACCCGGTCACCAAGGAAGAACTGGCGAAGATGGGTCATGCTACATCGTTCCACTACCTGTTGATCGATGCGGTGAAAATGCTGGAAACGGATTACACCCGGCATGANGTGGAGTTGGAAGAACAGCGNATCGTGGGCTACGAACGTTTTGCTGGTCACGTGTACCGGGAGNTGGTGAAAGCCATCCGTCAATACCGGAACAANGGNAAAGAGCGTAAGCACACGATCGACATCAACCCTGAAGCGGTGATCCTCAACATCATTACCGATACCTCGGTGAACTTGGTGGAGGAGGTTAACCCAATCCACCAGTTGAAGGATCAGGAGGAAGTAACCTTCGGCGGTGTGGGTGGTCGTAGTGAAATCACGATGGTCAAGCGGGCACGTCAGCAGTTGGAAAGCTACCGGGGCAAGATCTCGGAAGCGAACAAGGACAGCGGTAAGGTAGGCTTCGTAACCTATCTGACTTCTGACCCTGGTATCAAAGACTTCCGCGGTAACATCGCGGTGGGCGAGAAACCAACCAACGCTGGTCTGGTGTCGGTAACGGGTAACCTGCAATACGGTGTGGGTCACGATGACTCGAAACGCTCTGTCTTTACCTCGACTCAAGCGAGTCAGGCAGTCAGTGCAATGAACTACACCCCAAACATCCTCCGTACAGGCTATGAGAACGTCGTAGCGCACCGTACGTCCGAACTGTACAGCAAGGTAGCCGCTGAAGCAGGCAAGGTCACTGAAGTGTCTGACGACGCTCTGCGGGTGACTTATAAGGACGGCACCACTGACGTCTACCCTCTGGGGTTGGCAATCGGTGAGGCCAGCGGTGAGTACCATCGGCACACACGCGTTACCGACTTGAAACCCGGTGACACCTTTAATAAGGGTGATGTGATCGGTTGGGATGTACAGTGGTTTGCTCGTGATCCGTTCTGCCCAGGTCAGGTGGCGTGGAAGGCAGGTCGCATGGTGCGGATTGCCTTGGTGGAAGATCAGGACGTGTACGAGGATAGCTTGGCTATCGCGCATTCATTGGCGATGGAAGGGGTTACTCCGTACATCAAGCCGAAGCGTTTTGCGATCGATGTGAATCAGAACATCGAGATGATGGTGAAAGAGGGTGATTCCGTTGACTACGACTCGATTTTATGCAACGTTGAAGACGACCATTTGGTCGCGGATACTGCTGAAAGCGCAATCGCAGCCGAGGTGAACAAACTGGGCATCCGTCAGGTTCGCTCCAGCCACCATGGCAAGGTCATCAAAATCGAAGTGGTGTACAACTCGCCGCTCGAGGAAATGTCGGACAGCGTTCGGAAGTTTATCAACGCTCAAGACAAAACCCGCAAGAAGAAAGCCGACATCGAAGGGTCCGATGTAACCAAGGGGGCTGTGTCCAACAGCCTGAACGTGAACAAGCCGATTCTGTCGCCTGGTAAAGCGTTCGTCACCATCCTGGTTGAATCGATGGACCCAAGCACCAACGCTGACAAATATGTTCTCGCTAACCAGATGAAGGGCACAGTGGGTCGCATCATGCACAAACCCCTGATGACCGAAGATGGTCGAGAAGTCCTGATCAAGTCCAGCCTTAAAGGTATGTTTAACCGCATGGTACTGAGCTTCCGTAACAAGCTGGTAAGTTGTGAGCTCACTATCGCGGTGTCTAAACAGGCCATCGCCATTTATCGAGGTAAGTAACCATGAACTACAGAAACTTCAACGGCATTCGCGATGTCCAAGTGATGTTGAAAGAAACCGGTCTTTACACTTCGTCCATTGATGGTAAGTGGGGAAGCGGCAGTTTGAACGCATCCATCTCTCTGGTGTCTGCGTATTTCCGCCAAGCGACCGGTCAGCCTCTGCCCAACATCCCGGCTTCGACTGTACCGGGGGACGAGATGGCGCAAGTCATCGTTAAGCTCCAGGACCTGTTGAAAGCCGCCGGTCTGTATGACGGTAAAGTGGACGCTACCTACGGCATCGGTACCAAGTCTGGTTTCCGTAAAGCCGCAGATGCCTACATCTTGGCTAACCGCCTGCCTCGTTATAAGGCTGCGTGGAGTGTCGTGGTGTCGAAGGAGTTTCTGGATGCGGTCATCGCGGGTTGCAAAGCCCGCAACTGGCCTGCTGAAGCGGTTGATTGGCTGATGTCCTGCATGCACTTCGAAAGCGGCGGGACGTTTAGCCCAACCAAACAGAACATGGCAGGCGCCAAGTACTTCGGGCTGATTCAGTTCGGTGACATGGCTGCTGCGGATCTCGGTACGACCACTGCTGAGCTGATCAAGTTGTCGCAGCTGGAGCAACTCAAGTGGGTCTTCAAGTACTTCGACATGTGGGCGAAGCGCGGCAAGACTTACACCCAGCTGGAAGACTTCTACCTCACGATCTTTTACCCGAAAGCGGTGGGTGCGAAAGCCGACACTGTTATCTTCCGTAAGGACGTTGAAGCCGAGAAGAAGGGTTACGCCCAGAACAACGGCTTCGACTACAACAAGGACGGGGCGATCACCGTGGGCGAGATCAACTCCCGCCTGTACGACGTTTACTACAAAGGCATGGACACTGTGAATCGTGTTCTTGCTGCGGCTTAACTTCATTCTTCTGTCAAGGGTACGTTCATCATGAACCAACAGACTTTCATTCAAGACACGGTGACTATCGCTAACACGGTAGAACTGGTGAAAAGCACTATCGACAAGGTTGGGTTGGAGTTCATCGCTCCGTTGGACCCGGCTATCCAGGACGAACACATCAGCAAGGCCATCACCGCTGCTGTGAAAGGGGAAGCGCAATGATTCGAGCATCCAGTGTTGCCATCGCTGAAGCCATCGCTGTAGCGGTCAACAGCGACACCCCTGTCAAGGCCAAAGACTTGGTGGCGGGTCTGAACGAACAGAGCTACGGTTCTGCTGCTTACGGCGCTGACTTCCGTGACGAGATCGTTCGTGTTACCACCCACACCACCGCGCACTCCGCTGTTAAGGAAGCCACCAGCGATGCACTGGCTGCGACCATCCGCGGTGCGTTCGACACCATCAAGAACTACGGCGTGCCTTTCGCGAAAGCACTGAGCGCCGAGATCGGTATGTTGTATACCTCCGATCGTCTGCAACAGCTGGCCTTCAGTCAGCTGCGCTACAACTACGTCAACGTCGATGATCCTTTCTTCGACTCGCCGATCTACCCGACTGATGTGAAGAACACTTCGCTCGAGTTCACCAGCATTTCGCTGGATGCGCTGAAGCGTTTGGAATTCAACTACGTCTCGGAAGATGACGTGAAAGAGTTCGTCAACACTCAGCATCCTGATGTTGTCGANATCATGGAGAACAGTGACTACGACGCCTCGCGCGCCGCCAACAGNATCACTGACTGGTACGACCTGTGNCANCTCTTCGCGAACAAGAACGACGTGTTCAACTTCGGNGTGATCAAGAGCCTGGAAATCAACCGTCTGCTCAAGATGTANGTTGTGCTGACCAAGATGTATGCCCAGGAAGATCCGGTCAAGTGGCTGACCAAAGGTACGCTGGCTGACTACCGTCAGTTTGTGAACCTGCTGTGGAACGGCATGACCCGTTACCTGCTGGTGCTCAAGCAAGTGGCTAACGCTTATAAACAGCGCGTGGTGGCCTACGCCGAGCTCGAGCCTGTGACCCTGGCTGACCATCAGCACTCCGACTACTCGGGCGCTCGCTTCATCTCCGGCAACGTGCAGGTGTTCTACACCAACCAGGCGCTGGCCACTCTGGAATCCAGCGGTGTCAGCTTCAACGAATGGCTGGTAGCGATCCAGTACGCTCGTTTCAACAAGGTGCAGCTGGAACAAGTGGCTACCTTGGGCGATGCGGCAACCGTCAAGCGTTGGGCCGGTGAGTACTACCAGTCCATCGACACCGCACTGAGCGCCAAAGCCAAAGTCATGTTCGTCAAGACCGCTGCTGCTCGCGCTCTGAAGTTCCTGGGCGAGACCCCGTTGTTGAACGAACGCATCCGTGCTGTGTGCCCACAAGGCGTGCTGGTTCAGGATTGGTTCGAACAGAGCATGGGTCTGGAATACGAGAAAGCGTATTACGCTGTATCGAAAGCCCTGGCTGCTCACAGCGACAACGGTGCGACCCTGGACTCCGGTGTGGGTGACGGCGTGGTGATCCATGCGCTGATGGGTGGTTCTTTGGTTCCTGTGTTCCTGCGGGCCCTGAAGTGCAACCTGGCGGCCGAGATCGTTGAAGCCACCTACGTGTCGGTCGAACTGAACGACGACATCGTGGCGAAGCGTCAGCGCCTCCACAAGTCCCTGATCAAGCTGATCGTCAAAAACTCCATCGGCGGGAAGTAATAAGCCATGGATATCAGCCACCTGGTCAGAAACGATACCAAAATTCACAACGCCTACACCGTTCTTGAAGATGGTTCTGTTGTAGCGAACCGTCCGATGGAAATTCACCTGCCTAAACGGTTTGTGGAAAACGGGATGGCTGTTGTGAGTGAGACGGTTTGGACTTCGGCTGTGCTGGGGCTGGTCATTCCGGGGGAGTGTTACGCTCCCCTGTTGGCTTTGGTTGACATCACCTTGGTGCCTCTCAGCATCCGTGAAGCAGCTATTGACGGGGTTCAGTACCTCATCCTCGAGTTCGGTAAGGGCGATACCCTGATCGAGAACCTGGACGTGTTGCAGGACCCCAACAAGCCTCACCAGTATTACCTGGAGTTCAACCTGTACTCCAAAAAGCCTTGGTACATGAACAAGGATGACCTGACTTCCCTTTATGACTACGCCGAGTACGAGTGTGGCGGTAAGGTGGGTAGCAGCCCTCAAGTAATGCGCGTATTCAACTCGTTGCAGTTTCGGGATCCTGATAACCTGGATGTCGCTTACCGGCACAGCAAAGCCATGCTGGAAGGTCGGCCTCCGGTGATCGTGGGTCTCAACAACTCGGCGATGTTGATTGACGGTACCATCCCTAAATTGTTGGGCGGGTATCTTCAGGACAACACCCTGGCGGCTATCGTTAACCCTGATACCAAAGTCACCGATCTGGAAGAGATCATCAAAGGGGTTCCAAAATGAGTCAGATCGTTACCTTCGGGAACGTCATCCTCGCCGACACTGGCAAGCGTGGCATTCTCAAACCAATGTCCGACAACTCGGGCTACTGGCGAATGAACGCAGGCGGTTTCAACATTCCGAACCGCAGCGGCATCGTTTACCGGATGAACGAGTACTTGAAGGAGTGTATGTCTCCTGAGAGTGACCTGAACCGTCGCGTTAGCGAAGGCCAGGTGTTTTGTGAGCTGGGGCACCCTCCTCAGTATTTCCTCGAACGCATCAACGGTCAAGTTGTTCGTACGCAGATCACGGAAGTCTTTCAATGGATCAACCGTCTGCGCACCATCGAGATGGCCAACGTGTGCGCTCACATCCGGAAGATCCACTGGGTCCTCACTGGGCGTGATACCGATCCGATCTACAACGAAGTCGAGCTGAAGCCATTCGGTCCTTACAAGGATTGGACGGATGATGCTCTGACCAACCCGGACATCAACTTTGCCATCAGTCTGCGTTCGGTTACCAAACCGCAGAAAATGGGCGACATGATTCGTGAAGTGGAATACCACAGCACTTATGACGTCGTGGTTGAGCAAGGTGTTCTGCGTGCTTGCAAGCACCTGACTGCCGGTCTGGAAAGCTACCTCCAGGAAGTGCAAGGCGCTCCTTTCACCGAGATGTCGACCAGTGTGGATGAAATGATCCACGCTTGCCAAGTCAAGATGAAGGACCCTGGCGTGATGGCGAAGTACGAAGGCTCGGAAAGCTTCAAGCACGTCAACGAAGTCCTGGCTGTTCTGAGCAAGATGCAAACCAAGCGTCCTGTTCAGCTGATCCAGGCAAACTCGCTGGGTGTGTTCGGTTGATACACCATTAAACTAAGGCCGGTGGGGTGACCCATCGGTCTTAGCTATTTTTATGTACCGCAGTGTCTTTTATATTGCCCGACGGGGTAAGACCATTCCTAGGAGAAAAACATGACCGCAGTTCCACAAGCAAATCTGAACGAGTATCTGGACTACCAGACTTTCATCCTTCACATGCGTGATATCGTTTCTAACGCGAAGGTGGTCAAGTCTTTGTTCACTACTTCGGAAGAAGAGTGGGATCGTTCGCGTGACATCGGCACAGGGAACCACTTTATCCGTGGCGTGTTCCACAGCCCGCAGAAGACCGAGGCGGTAAAGACCTACATCGCCAAACTGGTCAAGATGCACATGATTTCGCTGGGCAGTCGTTTGACCGCCTGGACCAAAGACACCGTGGCCGGCGAGAACCCAACCAACATCGCCATCAGCAACCGTATCGCGGCCATCGAGTTCAAGAACAACCGTGACCTGTTCAAGATCGTGGCCACGCGCCTGATCGGCTTCGACGACATGCTGGTTTCTTTCGCTCTGGAAGAAGACGTCGACGCCAAGGCCAAGCTGTTGATGGACTACCTGTCGGCTCGTTTCGACATGTCGGTTAACGGTGAGAAGTCTCACCTGATGTACATCGACCAAACGGTTGACCTGGCCACCCTGCTGAAGACCGATGGCTTCACGCCTGAATTCTTCGCCGACCATCTGCACCAAGCGACCAAGTACTTCGAAGCCTTCGGTGGCGGTGTGGTGAACTACTGGGACGTCTTCGACCTGATGGACGTGGTTGTGCAGGTGAACGCTGAACACGCCAGCAACGCGCTCTACGAAGAGCTGAGCACGGCCAAGGTTGTCATCGACGGCGGTGTATCGTCTGCATTCGAGATCGAAATCGACCAGGACGACTCCGACGTGGTTCTCACGCTGGAAATCTGTGTTCAGCATCACGGCGATGTGAACGCAACCTTGCCGAAGGACATCGAGTACACCAAGGAGATCAAGGACAACATCGAAGAGTTGATCCAGAAATCCAAGTCGCTCGGTAAAACCCTGAAGGTGACCCAGCCGGGTTCGGACTACTCCTTCGCTGCTCCAATCGAAGTTGAAATGCCGAAGTAACACCCGCCCCAGCCTGAGTGATTTAACGTTGCTCAGGCTGGAATATTTCAAGCCTATATTACTTTTAGGACAACGCAGGTTAATACCTGGGGAGGAGTGAACACATTCCTTTGTTTGTATCCATTCTTGTATCCTTTCAATGAAAACAAAGAGGTTAGTTATTTATGTCCGTTAACAAAACTTATGGCGAAACCATGGACCTGGGCGTTAAGGGTCTGATCGAACACAGCAACTACGACAAGGTAACCAATCACGCTACGTTCGATGCCAGCAAAGTTGAGTTTCCTGAAGGTGTGACTCCGGAATCCCTGGGTACCCACGTAACCTTCATCAACGACCTCACCGCGCAGGCTGAAGAAGCCACTGCACAGATCGCACGCGAACAGTTCGGCCGCAACGACAAGCTGACCACGATCGACAGCACGTTGGCGTTCGACATGTTCTCCATCAACTCCCAGCATCACCTTCGCCAGCAAATCGGCGACGACTTCATCTACGGCGGCGCTACCACGATCGTCGACTACGTTCACACCGACGAACAGGCGACCTGGCTCAACACCCAGCGCACCGCCAACCAAGAACTTGCTGAAAAGCTGTTCGG
>Ga0065714_10002262_pt1 | contig 35666 bp, 37 predicted proteins | sample MisRhiReplicate2_FD_59101 | JGI IMG/M metagenome (GOLD analysis project Ga0065714, IMG submission 59101) | Miscanthus rhizosphere microbial communities from Kellogg Biological Station, MSU, sample Rhizosphere Soil Replicate 2: eDNA_1 v2... | ecosystem: Host-associated > Plants > Roots >... | reverse complement strand
TTCTTGATGGTCGATTCATCTCCAACTCCCTGGATTTCAGTGACGCGAATCATATGGCCAGAATGTTTCGTCAGTATTTCAGCTGCACGAACTGGCTTGAATCACCGGCTCCGGCTCATTTGACGCTAGCTGGAGGGGTGCCCCATGAGGTGCCAATTACGCTTGTCGCGCCATCCCTTGATGTAGCTAAATCGCTACCATTAAGCCGGGCCTTGCCCGAATGAGCGATTACAACAATCAACATCAGGTGCTACCGCTGAATGAGGCACGTGACGAAATTTAAACGAGCACTCCCCTCTCCAGTCGACCGATAAGATCGAGGACAGCGTTCGTTTCCACCCTCGTGTACAACATGTCGATTGGACGCCTCGAACCAAGTCCACGAACCGGCGATCACATCCATTTCGTCGCAGCGGACACGTCGTCTTCGAACGAGGACAGAGCTTGCCCAAAGACAGCAATCAATCCGACCAAGCGGTCGCTTTCTACGGTGTTCAAGCGGCCTGTTTTTGAACTACGCGCCAATGATGCAGGGGATACGCCGATGGCCTGAGAAATGACCTTTCGCTCGACCTGCAGAATGCTTGCTATCAGATTGAGATACTCGAAAGGAAGACCAAGGTGTATGAGGTCATGAAGTGGTGTGCCGCGCGAGGGCAGTCCTGAGGTTGACCAAATGCTTCCAGGAGTTGGTGGGCCAGGAAGGTACTCTTTGATCGAAAACAGCATCTGTAACTCCGTCAGAAAACCCCAAAGCTTAGCCGGGCCCAGTCGGCCCGAAGCAAGCGACTTTAGGAAAAATGGCTCAACACGTCACCTACTGCTAAACCGTCCTTCCTGCGATGAGAAGCACAATGCACTGTCATAAATTGTCTCAGCTGAAACATGCGCCGTTCTTGAAATCGTCTCGTATTGGCGGTACTTGTAGGTCACCAATGTCATGCACGGAAAGCAACCATGCAAGCAAGATTCAGAGTGATTGAAACCACCACATTGGACGATGGCAGCAAGCGATACAGGGTCGTTGATCTTGTAGAGGGAGGCTCAGCCAGCAAGCATGGCGTGTTCAAGGCCAGGGCCGAGGCAGACGCTATTTGTTCGCTCCTGAATGCCCAGAATCCCCATCAGAATGGTGTAGGCCGTGCGTCCCTAAGCTTATGATCCACCCGTTTCGGATCGCCAAGCGCTGGATGACTTTGCAGTACAGCTGCATGTCCATAGCGCGGTCGTAAATTTTCGTTCCGGAATTACGTTTTGAAGGCGCTCCAGGTTAAGTCGTTACTCATTTATCCCGCCTCCGTTAAGACTCGGCAACGTCCGATACTCCAAGCTTGCGACGTCTCGAGCATGTGGCGAGCACCCGGAAGTAACGCCGCCCCGTCAGCTACACTAATTCGATACATTTCTGCACCGAGACTTCGAGAATGGCGACCAAAACCGCAATCGTATTCGCTGGCGGTGGCAGTTTGGGTGCTGTCCAAGTGGGTATGTTGCGGGCCTTGGTCGAGGTCAACGTTCGATTCGACATGGTGGTGGGCGCTTCTGTGGGCGCCATCAACGGTGCCTATTTTGCCGCAAGGCCCGATTCCGAAGGCGTCGAGGCGCTCGCCAATTTTTGGCGGGGCCTACGTAAAACGGACATCTTCCCCCTGTCTTGGCTCGATACCTGTAGAGGACTGATCAAACGGCGTGGCTTTCTGTTGCAGCCGGCGGCTTTGAACCAACTGTTGGGTCACGCACTACCTATACACCGCATTGAGGACGCGGCGTTGCCCCTGCACATCGTCACCACCGACCTACTGAGCGGTGCCGAGACCGTTCTGTCCAGTGGCGAACTCCGACAGGCATTACTGGCCAGCGCTGCCATCCCGCTGGTGTTCCCCTGCGTCAAAATTGCCGATCAATTCCTGATTGACGGTGGTGTGGCAAGCAATACACCTATTTCAACTGCCGTAGCCCTAGGCGCCACCAATGTAGTGGTGGTTCCTACCGGAGTGAGTTGCGCCCTACCACAACCGCCCCGAGGCTTGATCGCCTTAGCCCTACACACCGTCAACCTGATGAGCATGCGCCAGTTGGTGAGTGACATCGAACACTTCCGCACTCTCACCAGCCTGCACATCGTCCCGCCCTTGTGCCCTGTGGATGTCTCGGTGTTCAACTTTGACCAGACCGAGTCTTTGCTGCAGCGCGCCTATGAGCAGACCCTCCGATGGCTGGAACGTGGGGGGCTCGAACGCACCAAGGTACCAGGTGCCCTGACCATCCATTCACATGCCCATGAGCATTGAGTGATGTGAATTACCTATAAAAGGGGCCCTCAACACTCCGTGCAATATTGCGAGAGTAATACCTCAGACTTCGAACCGCTCAAGGCAACAGCAGCGCTTCATGGATCTCAATAGAAGGTGTCGCACCTCCTACACGCCTGCTTTTAAGCCAACCCCTAGTTTTGCTGACATCGAAAATCTGGCCCTGCTCCATCAAGGTCAATATGAGTTCGTCCGAAACTCGGTAGCGTCCACAGTCCGGACAGTCTCTTTCTTCCCAAGAGCCAGAGCACTGAATGCGCTCAGCGACACCTACACAGATAAGACAATTCATCGAAATCACCATTTTTATAGTTGTACCCGATCTGTCGTGGGCCGCCTGCGATGGCATGCCCACTGACGCGCCGTGGAGTGCGTTGATCAGGTTGGTGCTTGGTCGACTCAAAAGATCGAAAGAAAGTTCGGAGCGATGGCGTTTTCGGTACAAATAGGTCGTATCTACCGATCCAGCCGCGTCACTGGCGAAAAGCTGCAGCGCTATTGCAGAACGGAGGACAGTGGGATTAGAGCCTACTGCGGCATCTCATCTGACTACAGAGTCAATCGGCTCCGGTCGGCTACGCTTGTCGCTAAGGGAGCTCGCGTAATGCGTGCTAGTTAGGGGCAAAGGATATGCGCAAAAAATCTCAGTCATGGTTTGTCCCTCTTCTGATTCTTGTTGCAGTCCTATGGTTCATGGGCAAGAAAGACACATCTCCTACACCGGTACAGCCAGCACCCCAGGCCACACCAAACACGTTAGTCTCTGCCCCCGCACCGACTGCGGCACCAGCCACAACGCCGCCGCTTGATCAGTTCGTGAGTGCGGATAAGCTGAATCTGAGGGATCAGCCGGGTGGGAAAGTCGTTTCCACTCTGAGGCGCGGAGACAAGGTTCAAGTTTTCGAAAAGAAAAATGATTGGGTGCGGATCAGCATCGACGGTCAGCCTGCAAAATGGCTTTCATCCAAAAGCCTTTGCAGCGGGTCGAGCTGTTACGTCGCTTCTGAGCGAAAATCGTCAGTGCAACCTGCAGCGCAGCCAACTCGCAAGCAAACACCTGAATATGGATCCTCCTGCCCCTGTTCTTCGGGTAGTGTCTGCATCGGCCCAAGAGGGGGTCGTTACTGCATCACTTCTGGTGGAAATAAACGCTACGGCGTATGAGTGAAGCCGTACACCGGGTTGCATCGCCGCCTCATGGACGGCCAGCTGAGGCTACTTCAATTCGAAAATGTGGGTGCGGGGTTCGCCGTTGAACAGGTATTCCAGGATGAAGTTGCGCATGGCGGGATCCTCGTAATGTAAGAAGTGCAGCCGACAACCATGACTTTCTAGTCAGTTTTTAGCTCAACTACTCGGCTTTGCCCTCTTCATGCATACCCAAACTTTTGGTTATCGAGGACGCCACAGTGCTTAAAGCCGCACACGCTTACCAAACCGCCCAACAACTGATCGCAGCTTCGGATGTTTGATCAGTGAGCTCGCACGATGCAAGGAATACACTATCTTGCATCGCGGTCACTCACCTCGATCACACCTAAAAGTACGAAGCTTTGGAGATCGGCAAATGCTTAAAAGTATCGACGCAGGCGTGCTTCACATCAGCTTTGATGATGCAGGGTTTGCGGATGGCTGGCCGGTGATACTTCTTCATGGTTTTCCATACGACATCCACACCTATTCAGAAATTATCCCGATACTCAGCGCCAAGGGTGCGAGAGTCATCACACCGTATTTGAGAGGCTTCGGCCCGACTCGCTTCCTGGACGAACAAACACCTCGGTCAGGCCAGCAAGCGGCTATTGCCCACGATCTACTCGCATTGATGGATGCCCTCAACATTGAGTCCGCGCATCTGGTTGGCTACGACTGGGGAGGACGAGCAGCCTGTGTCGTCGCGGCCTTGTGGCCTGAGCGTGTGCAAAGCCTGGTCAGCATAGGCTCTTACGCAATTCAGGATATCGCGTCAGCAATGAAGCCCGCAAAGCCTGAAGACGAGTTCCCTTACTGGTATCAATACTACTTTCACAGCGAAAGAGGACGTAACGCACTCATAGAAGATAGACGGGCGCTGTGTCACCTTCTTTGGGAGCAATGGTCACCCAGTTGGCAGTTTACGGAAGAGACTTTCGAGCAAAGCGCGGCATCATTCGAAAATCCTGATTTCGTTGATGTGGTTATCCATTCCTACCGTCATCGATTTGGTCTGGTTGCAGGAGATCCTGCGTATTCGCAAACCGAATTAGCATTAACCAAGCTTCCCTCGATCGGTGTGCCGACCATTGGAGTAGATGGCGGCGATGACGGGTTGACCCGTGCGGGTACCCGCGCACATACCAGTCATTTTAGTGGTAGCTACCTGTACCGTAAAATTGACGGCGCCGGCCATAACCTCCCCCAAGAAATGCCGCACGAACTCGTAGATCTCATTCTGCAGTTGAAAGGGGTGACGAGTATTTCTGGCAGCTAATGAGCAAGTTAAAGGAGCCTTGCGCATTATTGCGCCTGCACTCCTCCGTTTGAGCTCGTCGAATGCCTACAAGGCGCCAGATAGCATTCAGCGCTTCTAGTCTTGGTGTACTTGGTCTAGCAGCCATTGCTTGAAAGCGTCGACTGCTGGCTCAACCTCTGCCCCTTCTTTCTGCACGATGTAATAGGCAAAGTCGCAGCTTTGAGCCTCACCAAAAGGCCGAATCAGGCGCCCCGCTTCAAGGTCTTTACTGACCAAACTGCTTCGGCCCAATGCCACACCAGCTCCGGAAATTGCAGCCTGGATCACAGCAGCAGAGTCATTGATCTGAAGTCCACTCTCAGCATCACTGAAATCATCCCCCGCCCTCTGCAGCCAGGTACGCCAGGTAGGAAATGCGGTCGCATACCTCATCGACACATCGTGGATCAGCGGGAAGTGCTTCAAATCGTCAGCCCCTTTAAGAGGCTGGGCAGCGGTAGGAAGCGTCGGGCTGCATACTGGGAAAAACTCTTCGCTCATCATCTGGGTTGCAGTGAGCCCTGGCCAATGCCCCGTGCCGAAGCGAATCCCCAAATCTACCCTTTCGGCATTGAAATCGACGAGCTTGCCGTTGGTATCGAGGCGCAGTTCAAAGCTTGGGTGAAGAGCTCGAAAATTTTCAACGCGCGATAGTAGCCATTTGTCCGCGAACGCAGGCGGTACCGTCACTGTGACGGTTGCTCCACCTCCAGATTTCAAACGTTCAACGGCTGCTGACAGGTAATCAAAACCGGTCTGAAGATCGGATAATGCCGCCAGCGCCTGATCGGTCAAAACCAACCGTGCAGGGCCACCACGAGAGCGATGAAACAGCACCACTCCATAGGATTCCTCAAGCCCGCGTACAAGTTGTCCGATCGCTGCAGGGCTGACGTTGAGTTCCTCGGCAGCACGTACATAGCTCATGTGCCTAGCTGCAGATTCGAAAGCCCGAAGGCCATTCAGATGGTTTGGCGCTCGCATAGGACTCACTGAGACGTGCAGGGGAAGGAAAAATCATCGTCTCAGCTTGATGACTTCAGGGTCAACGGAAATCCACACGGATTGAATTGCTCATCGTGACTCCGCTGATACGACAAGGAGGCCATCAATAAGGGCCTGACGAACGTTTAGATGCAGGGAAAACTCAGCAAGTTGCCGTAGTTTGATTTTCATAGGTTTCAAGCGGAAAGGGCCGTTTTATAGCCAATGCGGTGGAGTAAAACTTCAAGGTTTTTCTGCAGTTCGACAGCGGAGGCATAGCTCGGCGAGACGCTAGAGAGCTGGCCATTGCATTCAAGAATTAGCGCTGGAAATTTGTTGACACTCCAACTACGAACCTCAAGGAAATCCTCTTGTGTTCGGCGCTTGGCGCTGGTGCTGTTCCAGTGCTCAAGGAATTGGTCGGAAGAAATATTTACTCCGGCTGCGGCCATAGCTTTAGCTGTCACCTTTGCCAGGACTTCGCCGTCGGTGGTGTTCAATCCATGGACGTAGAAAGCTTCTTGAACGCGACGGAATACACTCAATAAATCAATGCGAGGGGCCATTTCTCGTGCGGTGACAATGGCTCGACATACCGGCTCGGTGTCATATACGAAATTGTCCAGGGCCATAAAAGCCTGTCGATTGAAATCCAGTCCACTGGCTGCTTCCACCCGACTCCATTGGCCAAGGCGAAACTGCTTCATTTCTTCAGTCATGATCGAAGTGTCACCGGCATCAACTCCTCCAACGCGAATCTCCAGAGGCAGTTCGGCATGTGCCTTTGTCAGCGCAGATAGTTCTTTACCGAAGCCGTAGCACCAGGAACACATTGGATCGGCGACAAAGATCAGTTTCATTTTGAATTTCCCGAGAGAGGAGATCCGCTGTGCCTCAGAAACGCAGACATCACGGCAGTCCGACTCACTATATTTGTGTAGTAATCACTGATGAATACAACCACCGACACTTCAGTTGATACCTGATGTAATGAGTTGGTTAGCCTTTGCCAATAGTTCACCCGCAACAGCAGGACGCCAGAAAAGCGAAATAGCTGAGCCTGAACCAGCAGCTGATTCTGCTGACTCATCTCTCTACAAAGTTCTTCAAGCGCCTGGCCCAGCCAGATACTAATGCCTTCTCAGGACTTAGAATCCAAGCTCCGACAAACCAGGATGGTCGTCAGGGCGTCGCCCGAGCGGCCAGTGATATCTGCGATCCGAAGCCTTGATTGGAAGGTCATTGATGCAGGCATATCGCTCTCGCATTAGTCCGTTGTCGTCAAATTCCCAATTCTCGTTTCCGAAGGATCGGAACCAATTTCCTGAGTCGTCATGCCATTCATAAGCGAAACGGACAGCAATGCGATTATCCGAGAATGCCCACATCTCTTTAATCAATCGGTAGTCATGCTCTTTTGCCCACTTACGCTCGAGAAAGACCTTTGCTTCCACGCGTGAGTGTGCAAATTCCGCCCGATTGCGCCAGTACGTGTTAGTCGTGTACGCCAATGAAACCTTTTCAGGATCACGGCTGTTCCAGCCATCCTCAGCTGCACGCACTTTTTGAATCGCAGTCTCACGAGTAAATGGCGGAAGAGGTGGACGTGTTTCTGATCGTTGTTCCATTAGACGTTCCTCAAAAAACATCGTGCTCATGATCGAAAGCGGCAAGCCGTGGCTCCTACCGCGTGTTCAAAAATGGTTAGGCGTTTATGCCTTGGAAATTTTTCGCCCGAGGAATTCGCGCATCAGGCTTGCGACTTCGGAAGAGTGCGTTTCCAGCGCAAAATGACCGGTATTCAGGAAGTGCACTTCTGCCTTGGGTATATCGCGACTGTAAGCGACTGCACCTGGTGGTATGAACGCGGGATCGTTCTTGCCCCATACAGCCAACAGCGGCGGTTGATGTGTCCGGAAATACTTTTGGAACTCTGGATACAGTGCGACGTTGGTTCGATAATCCAGAATCAAATCCAGTTGTTTTTCTTCGGCATCGGAACGCGCCATATAAGCGATGTCCAGGGTGTAGCCGTCAGGAGCAACCAGCGCTGGATCAGCACCGTGCAGGTACTGGAAATTAATGATCGTGTCCGCGCTCAGCGATGCTCTACAGGCCTCGCGTGTTTGCGCTGATGGATTGCGCCAGTAGTCCTGCCAGGCACCCCATTGATCACTCAGCCCTTCAACGTATGCGTTACCGTTTTGGCTGATGATTGCAGTGACTCGTTCAGGATGGGCCATCGCCAGTCGGAAGCCGGTTGGAGCACCGTAATCAAACGCGTAAATCGCGTAATGCTTCAAACCCAACGCTTCAGTGAAGCCTCCGATGACTTTTGCGAGGTTGTCGAAGGTGTAAGCGAACGCGGAACGATCTGGAGCTTTGGTGTTACCGAAGCCAGGCAGGTCGGGAGCGATCAAACGGTATTTGTCAGCCAGCAGCGGAATCAAATTGCGGAACATATGGCTGGAAGTTGGAAACCCGTGAAGCAGCAGGATGACCGGTGCGTTCGCAGGCCCCGCTTCGCGATAAAAGACCTCAACGTCACCCACCTTTTGAGTTTTGTATTTGACGTCTTTCAGGGTGTTTTCATCGACTGCTCCAGCAGTAGATCTTACCTTTGCAGGTGTGGCCGCCATGCTCAAATGGGGGACTAAAAGCGCTGCTGCGCCGACCGCTACTGCAGCCAACGTTTGGCGCCGCGATACATTGATAGTGATTGCAGGCTCTTGAATCGGCGTAGTCATGACAATTCTCCGGCGGCACTCAGTGCCCTAATAAATTGATTGAATGGGCTCACAGCGGAGTCGAACGAATTCACCAATCGCAGTGAGCTGATCGTTCCGTGTGGCTTTAAAAGTCGATGTCGCGGTACTCGGTGAGTCGCCATCCGGCCGGATCTGTCAGGTGACGCTCAAGGACGTTTTCCCGCCTGAATGAACTATCAACTCAAATGAAAAGTGAGCCAAACCATAAGATCTGTCCTACCCACAAAGAAAATCTATGGTGGCCATTTTGGACGCGGCACAGGCATACCAAATGGCGGTGCTGCCTGCTTTCAATGAGATAGCAGAGATGGATGACTACCGAAATGCTGAGGGGGTTTTTCCTGATTTTTGGCCGCCTACACTCGCACTTCTACTCGCTACTACGTCCTGCACTGATCGAATTAAAATTCAGAGCGATACGCATATAGCCCCGGTGTTCCTCCGGTGTGAATGAACAGAACATTCGAACCTGGCTTGAAAGCTCCTTGACGAATGTCGTGGAGCATACCGGCAAACGCTTTTGCCGAATAAACCGGGTCTAGCAGGATACCTTCGGCCTTAGCGAGCAATCCAATTACGTCCATTGCTTCATCTGTTGGAATGCCATAGCCAGCGCCTCTGTGTTCACCACAAATATCAATTGCACATGAGCGGATGCGGTCGCAACCCAATAAATCCAGCGCGCCATTGGCAAGAAGTAAGGTCGTAGTTGTTGTGGCCTCCTCCTCTCCCAGAACGGAATAAGAGCGCACCATGTCAGCCGAACGCCCAAGTGCCGACAACCCTGCTGCCAAACCCGCATGCGTCCCTGAGCTGCCATTTGGGATCAATATTTTTTCAAACTGAATATCTAATTCGATTTCGGCAGCGAGGATCTCCTCTGCGCAACGTGCATACCCCAGCGCACCTACCGCAGAAGATCCACCCATTGGGATGACCGCTACTTTCTTACCTGCTTGAGCCAGTTTACCCGCCCTCTCATAGACGAAATCTGATGCGTTTTGGCCCCGATCCAGGATGTGGAGTTTCGCACCGAAAATTTTGTCGAGCAGGATGTTTCCATTCTGTTCATATTCGACGTCCTCCCGAGGCACTACGCGGCCCAGAACCAGCTCGCAATCAATACCGACACGAGCTGCGGCCGCAGCAGTCAGACGCGCATGATTAGATTGCAGGCCTCCTGTTGCTATGACTGTGTCACAACCATCCGCCAGCGCCGCACCCATCAAAAATTCAAGCTTGCGTACCTTGTTCCCACCACCAGCAAACAGAATATGGTCATCACGTTTGATATAGATCCGTACACCTGCCAGAGCCTTTCCTAGGCGGGTCTCCAGACGCCAGAGATGCTGTATCGGTGTGGGGCCATCCAGTAGAGAAATACGTGGTAGATGATCAATGTCCAACCTGGTGCTTGTTTTCATTCGAATCCTTGCTGCATTGAAGCGAGATAGGCGCTTCGACAATATGGTCACTATCGTGAACAGAACGGTCATCATGCAAACCAGAATCTCTGTCCAACAGAGATAGAAAAACTATCTTGTCCGGGTAGAGGAACAAAAACCGGCTCAAGTCAGCATCGGGCTTAGCTCGCAACAGGAATCAGTGCTGGGCTAGATTCGGCAATTTGAGGCTCGGTCGTTGGCCGCAACAGTGGCGTAAGCACAAGCATCACGACGGCCACAGAGGTTAAAAGCACGTAAGGCGAAGCAAATGTGCCGGTCAAATCACGCAGCGCACCGAATCCAAAGGGCCCCGCAGCAGCAATCAAATAACCAATGAATAAGGTGAAGACAGTCCAGGCGTTCGCTTGTTGAGGCGTCTGAGTTTGGTCAAGCGGCAATGTCATGCCCAAAGTGAAAGCTGATCCCAAACCTACTGCGGTGAAAGCGATGAAAACGAGTGGAGAAATCGATTCGATACACGCCAAGCCTCCCACCCCGACCACTGTTAATGCGGAAGATATGCCAATCAAAAGGCGACGATCTATGGACTTGCCAGCGACAGCGCCGGTCAGGAAATTAACGACTGTAAAAATCAAAGTGAACGCGCTCAACAGATAGCCAGGGGAAATCGTCGAGGTGTGCATTTGCAGCATGGAAGGCGCAAGCCAAGCGAGAATCGCGTAACACAAGAACTGGCCGCAACCAAAGTACAGCGCAATCAGCCAGGCTTTTGGGTTCCTCCACGGAAGCTTCGCTCTGTTTTGAGGCTGGCTTCGGTCAGTGGATGACTTGTGTGATTTGGACAACCAAAGCCAGCTCACAATCCCGGTGATGCACAGGATCACCCAAACACCTGCTCCCATCCGCCAGGAACCTGTTGCAGTTGTCAGTGCGTCTGTACCTGCCGCAGCAGCGGTCGCACCCAGGCTCAGCCCAGTGGAGTAGATACCCATGAACATCGGCGCATGGTCGCTGTAAAACTCTTTTATCCAGCCACCGATCAGTGAGCCAGCCACCGCAATTCCTACCCCGATGATGAAGGTCGTGAGCAGCAATCCCGATACTGATTCCATCTGCGAGCGAAGGACAATTCCTATGGCCAGCAACACAAGAGAAGCGATAATGGTGCCATTAACGCCGAAACGCTTTGCCAACAAAGGCGAAGCCAGGGCCAAAGCCCCCATACACAGATCCGGTATCGACGTAAGCAACGAAGCTTGCGTGAAGCTGAGATTGAACGCTTCCCGGATATCCAGAAGAATCGGCCCAATCGAAATGATGGCCGGACGCAAGGCCAGCGAAAGTACCAGCAGGCCAATGGCAGCCATGACGCGGGATGGTCGTTTGATCAACTGGCTATTGAGTGTCATGACAGATGCTCCGGTGATTCTGGACGCAACTGAAAGCTCGTCCGGATAATCATCAGCCTATCGAGGGCTGCCGGATGCTTTGAGACATAATTCGTCGCCAATATGACAAGAGGCCGTTGTCCTTCATGACCGAGTCAAAGAGCAACGAGCCAGAGGATTATCAACACGTAGCCCGTGACGTAACCGGGATGCCTCGGGATCAATCCGCCGGTAGCTATAACGCACCGCATCACCATGTACGTGGACAACTCCTTTACGCAGTCTCCGGTTTGATGAAAGTCAAAACCGAACATGGGCTGTGGCTGGTGCCTCCGAACAAGGCTCTTTGGATTCCTCCAGGCATCGTCCATGACCAGCTCATGATGACGTCAGTAAAAATGCGGACGATTTATGTTGCTTCAGAAAAATCAGAGGTGATGGGCAGCACCTGCAGGCTATTGGAGGTATCTGCTCTGCTTCGCGAGCTCATCGTGGCGTTTATTCTGGAGCCGATCGAGTACGACCTTGCTGGCAAGGGCATGCTTCTCGCCGAACTTATTTTGCTGCAAATGGCAGAAGCTGCCACGGTGCCGCTTGCCATTCCGTGGCCCAGTGATCGCCGGCTTCTAGTCGTTTGCAGCGCCATCCTTGCTCATCCTGACCAACCTAGGACGATCGAGTATTGGGCAGATGAGGTAGGTGCCAGCTCTCGCACACTCATCAGACTTTTTGTCAAAGAAACGAAACTGACATTCAGACAATGGGTTCAGCAAGTCCATCTGGCCGAAGCGCTTGATAGGCTCGAGCGTGGTGAGGCGTTGGCGAATGTCGCCAGCTCCTTGGGCTATGCGAGCCCCAGCGCCTTCACGGCACTGTTCAAAAAAATCATGGGCGAGTCTCCCAGGGACTATATGGCCAGAAAATAAACAACCATAACGGGCGCGACCAACACAGCAATCGTCACGTTGCACGATCAATCATTCCTGTCGTAACGCTGAACGGAAGCAATTCAAGCGAGAAAACCCTGAGCAATATCGTTCTTTTCAGCTGGAAAAAGGACTACATTCGTTTGGATGTACGCCCCTCATATTTGCAATGGGCAGGAGGCCCTACCGTAGAGCCCTTCGTATGCGCGCGCCAGGCCATCTCAACGCCTTAAGAGCCTTCGAATCTGCAGCGCGCCATTGCAGCTACATACGTGCGGCAGAAGAACTGAATGTATCCCCCGCTGCTGTGGGGCAGTTGATCAGGGGCTTGGAGGAAGCGTACAACGTCATCTTGTTCCATCGCTCACGCAGCGGCCCTGCTCGCCTTGTTCTTACAGAAGTCGCGTTGTCCATTCTGCAGGAGCTACAAGGCGGGTTTGACTTACTAGGCGCGGCGGTGGAAACGTTGAAAACGGGGAGCGCCCTGATATGTATCAACGTGACGTCTTCTCCAGCTTTCGCAGATAAATGGTTGCTGCAGAGGGTGGAGAACTTTCAGACGCTCTTCCCTCAATATGAGCTCCGCTTAGACAGTAATATACGACTCGTAAATTTCGCCACGGAACGCGTCGATTTGGGAATTCGCTTTGGTAGCGGTCAATGGCCAGGCCTCGTATCCACCCATCTGATGAGCGACGAGTTTTTCCCCGTATGCAGCCCCTCGCTGTTACTCGACGAGCACCCATTGACGTCCATAGAAGCACTTGCGTTTCATCCCCTACTGCATGATGTATCGATGCGCGATTCGCCAGAGTTTCTGACATGGAAAACGTGGCTACAACACATAGGACACGTTCACGACGGTGTGGAGCGCGGTTTGCAGATCAACAACTCTGCAACCGTCATTCAATCGGCTATCTGTGGGTGCGGGGTGGCGCTTGGTAGACGTTCACTCGTCGCGGCTGATCTTGCTGCAGGGCGCTTGATCAGACCATTTGGAGATGCTCAACCGAGTATTTTTTCGTTCTACATCGTGGCCAGAGAAGGCATCCCGATTAGCGTCGCGGCAGAAGCCTTTAAGCAATGGCTTATAGGACAGGCAAAAAAAGAAACCCCCTCGGATTAACCTCGGGGGTTTCGATCAATTCGATCAATGGAAAGTTCTCAATCGAGACCTAAGCCCTGCTACGTAGCAGGGGCTCAGGCGAGCTTCTATCAATTCCTCTGTTCGGCGATGTGTCTTCCCCTCTCACTCGAATGTGGATGGGAGACGTCATCGTTTTTCACAGAGAAAACTGATTCGAGTTATCAGGTACCGGCTGTTGAACCACCATCAACCACCACGACAGTCCCGCTGACGAAAGAGGAATCGGTCAGGTACAGCACACGCGAGGCATGTTCCAATGCGAGTACGAATTCTGATTGATTTTTTGATCGGGCAAGAGCAACACCTCTTCGCGCCGTTGATCAGACATGCACCCATTTTTGCCTCCTATAATTAGAGTCGCGGTTCTGCAGAGCCCTAAAAACAACGCGCTTAGCGGGCAGGAAAGTTTTTCTATCTGACTAGGACAGATCTTCTGATTTGTCGCTCAATTCCGGTATGGCGATAGTGAGTCACCGAAAGGCACTCATGAATTCCCGCCCATACAGGAAGCTGAACACCATGAAATTTTCATCCGTCACTGAAGGTTTTAAGATCGCTTATGAACGTTCCGGCTCAGGTGATCCGGTTGTACTGCTGCATGGTTGGCCAGGCGATCACACCGACTACGACCACCTGGTTCCACTACTGACCGACCATGCCGATGTTCTGGTACCTGACCTGCGCGGCTTTGGTCAGTCGGACAAACACGATGCTGATCCAGAACAGATCTATTCCGGCCAAGGCCAAGCGCGTGCCGTCATTGCCTTGATGGACGAGTTGGGCATCAAGAATGCAATTGTTTGTGGCTACGATGTGGGCAGCTTCATCTCTCAGACCATCGCTTCGATGCGTCCAGACTTGGTAAAAGCGCTGGTGGTGTCCCCTCCTCTGCCTGGCGCCGGCGACCGTGTTCTTGAGCTTAAGGAAGCAATGGAATTCTGGTACACCAGTTTCCATAATCTCGAGCTCTTTGGAACACTTGTCGATGGCAAGCGTGACGCAGCTCGCGCCTACCTTCATCACTTCTGGTCTCACTGGTCGGGCCCTAGCTACGTCGTTGATGAGAAGCGTATCGATCACCTGGCAGACGTGTACTCCCCACCTGGCGCGTTTAACGCATCGATCGCTTGGTACCGCTCTTCCGGCAACCCAGTGACCGCTTACGCCACTGAAGTCGCTCCAGCAGCTGCCGATCGACTGAAAACGCCGACCACGATTTTGTGGCAGGAAACTGATCCGATTTTCCCGATTGCCTGGTCTGATCGTTTGGACGACTTCTTCGTCAACTACACGCTTAAGCGCTTGCCAGGTGTGGGTCACTTCACACCGCTTGAAGCAACCGAGATCTTCGCTGCCGCCATTCGTGATTGGCTCAACAAGTAACGTTAACAGTCGAAGATTCAATCGCTAAATCTGAACAGCTCGGCTGGCTCATTGAGTCAGTCGACGCTGATCGCTGCACGTTATTCGAGACCCACGGACGATCAAACCTGGGCCACCTAAGACCCAGCGAAACTGCCAACTTTTGGAAGAAATTCGTCTGATGGATCAGCAAACATCGGAGCGTGTCAGATGCCAAAGTCAAATGCCTTTACCAAGCCGCCCTCGCCGCTTCTGGCAGGGATTGGTTTAATCATCCTTGCCCTAGCCTTACGCCCGGCAATTATGTCCGTTGGCCCTATCCTTTCAAGCATTCAGCAGTCGTTTGGGCTCAGCTACACCCAGGCGTCCATGCTCACTTCGATTCCGAATTTGTGTATGGGATTTCTAGCACTGCTCGCCCCATTTCTCGCCAAGCGTTTCGGTACGAACTCAACCATCATTGCTTCGCTGGTGCTATTAGGACTTGCCACGGCACTGCGTGCGACTGTGGGTACCACATCAGCCCTTTTGTTCAGCACTGCAATCATCGGCGCTGGGATTGCTATCGCGAATACGCTCGTGGCTGGTTGGATCAAGCAAAACTATGACAGTCGTGCAGCATTGTTCATGGGCATCTTTTCGACAGGACTCAGTGCTGGCGCACTCATCGCGACCTCAAGCACTCTGGCCATTTCCACGGCTACCGGCTCTTGGCGAATGGGGGCTGGCATATGGGCAGTCCTCAGCATATCCGGCACGCTGGCATGGTTACTCATGGCCAGGTCACACCCATCACCGACTAAAGCAGAGGGCGGTGGTACGTCGGTGAAACTCCCTTGGGGAAATCCCAAAGCTTGGCTGGTCGCGCTTTACTTCGGTTGTAGCCAATTTCTGAGCTACGCGGTGTTCGCCTGGCTTGCCCCGTCAATGCTTGAAATGCAGACGTCCACCATCAAACCCGAGTTCTTGTTGAGCGGATTTACGCTAGCGTTCACGGTGGCAAATTTCGTGATGGGACTGATAGCGGGTAGCTCTCCAGATCGGAGGGTGTGGATCGCAATTAGCACGATCATTACGATCGTGGGTATCGCAGGCCTGGCCTTCGTCAGCACGATCTCGCCCGCTATTTTTATCTTGCTAATAGCCGTGGGTTTAGGCGCCGCACTCACCTTAGGACTCACGCTTCCTCTGGATCACACGAGCTCGGCAGAAGAAGCAAACGCATGGACAGTTTTCAGTAGTCTCATCGGCTACCTGATCGCCGCCATCGGGCCCTACGGCTTCGGTGCACTTCGAGATTTGTCAGGCGCGTTCACCATCCCGTATGTGCTTTTGTTTGTCGTCTCGTTATTGATGCTCGCACTGACTCCGTTGCTAGGGCCACGTGCTGTCCCTTCTGGCACTTTTGAAAGCTCACCAGGCAATGAGGTCATCTGAACGCAGCCGCTGCCTCGCTGAAAGTTGAGTCTTGCAGCCTTGTGGTTCACTGCACGCTGCATGTATGCATGCGATTCAAAATGTTGGATGAGTATCTGCTTGAAGTCTTGGCAGAAAAAGAAGCCCGCCGGTAAACCCGGCGGGTTTTTTTTGTCCTTTAACAGCAGGCTAACCGGTCGCCGAACGCGACAAACTGCACCTCTTACGACCACCCAAGTTTTTCTTTGCATGCCGCACAGATCTTCTGATTTGGCAGTAGTTAGGATCGCGCCGATAGTGGGTTCATGCAGTCAAAACCGCCTGCACTCAACCAGCCCATACTAATGGAGCAACATCATGAAACTGACCAATAAAGTAGCTTTGATCACTGGCGGCACCTCAGGTATCGGCCTTGAAACTGCCAAGCGTTTCCGTGATGAAGGTGCTCACGTCATCGTTACTGGTATCAACCCAGCTCGCCTGGAAGAAGCCAAGAAAGAACTCGGCCCGGATGCGATGGTCATCTCCGCCGATCTGCGCAACGTGGCTGAAGTAGATAGTGTCTTCACAGCCATCCGTACACGCTATGACCATATTGACGTGCTGTTCGCAAACGCCGGTGCCGGCACAGCTGCTCCGCTGGAAGCTGTCACTGATGAGCAGATCAACGACCAGTTTGCACTGAACTTCAAAGGCATTTTCTTTACCGTTCAAAAGGCTTCGCCGTTGTTGGTCAAGGGTAGCAGCGTAATCCTGACCACCTCGTTCCTTAATCGCGTTGGCGCTCCAGGGTTGTCAATTCTGTCCGCCAGCAAAGCTGCAGTTCGCTCCTTGGCACTGACCTTGGGTGCTGAGTTGGCCCCACGCGGAATCCGAGTCAACGCAATCAGCCCTGGCCCAATCAGCACACCATTCCACGGCAAGCTGGGTCTGTCGGACGCCGATTTGAGCGCAGTTGCCGCCAGTATTGAAGCCCAAGTGCCACTGGGTCGCTTTGGTGAAGCCAATGAAATCGCCAGCGCTGTTGTCTTCTTGGCCAGCGATGATTCGTCCTTCATGACTGGTTCAGAAGTCATCGTTGATGGCGGTATCTCGCACTTCTGATTGACGAGTAAAAGTTTGAGGCTGCCAAAGGCCCCACATCCAGGTTTTCGAAAGGCCTCAGAGTAATTCTGAACAGGGTTTGACGATGGACTGCGGGGCTCGGAGCTGCTTGTACGTTTTTGATTTAAATCCATTTATATTGATTAAAGAGGTTTTTGACATGACTACTTCAGCTCTAACCAACAGTGTTGTCACTCAGTACGTCGAAGCAGACGGGGTGAAAGTGTTTTACCGCGAAGCAGGCGACATCAATGCTCCAGTCATTTTGCTGGTGCACGGCTTTCCTTCGTCGTCCCACCAATACCGTCAGCTGATCCCGCTGCTGGCGAAACACTACCGAGTCATCGCTCCCGATCTGCCCGGCTTTGGCTTTACAGAAGTACCGTCGTCACGTGAGTACGTTTATACATTTGATAGTTTGGCTAAAACCCTGGGCGATTTTGTAGATGCGTTGAATCTGAAACGATACGCCCTGTATTTCTTCGACTATGGCGCACCAACGAGCCTTCGTTTGGCGCTCGCTCATCCAGAACGTGTAACAGCTTTGGTATCTCAGAACGGTAATGCTTACCTTGAAGGCCTGGGCGATGCTTGGGCGCCTATCAGAGCTTACTGGGCGGATCCTACAGCTGAAAACCGCAAGGTGATTCACGACAACGTGCTCAATCTGGACGGCACGCGTTGGCAGTACCTGCATGGTGTTTCCAACCCTGATGCGGTCGCTCCTGAGTCGTATCTGTTGGATGACCTCTTGATGCAGCGTCCAGGCAACAAGGAGATCCAGCTCGACCTGTTCCTCGATTACGCCAACAACCTGAAACTGTATCCAGCCTTCCAGCAATTCTTCCGTGACACCAAATTGCCAGCGCTGGTCATCTGGGGCAAGCACGATCCGTTCTTCATCCCACCAGGTGCAGAAGCATTCGCAAACGATAATCCGAATGCGGTGATTGAGCTTCTGGACACCGGGCATTTCGCGCTGGAAACACATGTGGATTACATCGCGGATCGAATCATCAAAGTGGTCGGCAAAGCTATCGTCTGATAGCCCTGCGCCGTATCGACACTCGTCATGAATGATGAGTGGTGACTGACAACTGGGGTGGTAGGGAGATATCTCTACCACCCTTAGTTTTGAGCAGAAAGCGACAACCGAAAAATGATCTGAACCGGGCGTTTTGAATCAGTCCGATGCCTATCCGCGCGACCAATGTTCCTCGAAGTGGACAAGTTATATGTCCAGGGTGGACTCATTGCTAATGCGAAATCACTAGACAAGGATCCGCTATGAATACCGACACCACCAAGCTGGCAATGATGAAAATTCATGACTGGCACACCGGCCCCTATCCTGCTCGTGTCCGCATTGCTTTGGCCGAGAAGAACCTTCAATCACGCGCGCAGTTTTTGTCGGTCGATCTTTGGAAAAGTGAACACAAGAAGGCCGATTTTCTCGTCAAGAACTACTCGGGTACGCTGCCGGTGCTCGAACTCGATGACGGAACGTTCATTGCCGAATGCACAGCCATCACCGAATACCTTGATGCGCTTGATGGCGCTCCCACACTCACAGGGAGAACACCGCGCGAAAAGGGCGTGATCCACATGATGAGTAAGCGCGCCGAGTTGGAGCTGCTTGATGCCGTTAATGTTTACTTCCATCACGCTACGCCCGGGCTAGGGCCCGACGTTGAGATTTATCAGAACGCCGAGTGGGGATTTCGTCAACGCGATAAAGCCATCAAAGGAATGCATTACTTCGATGCCGTCCTAAAAACACAGCCATATGTCGCTGGCGAGGTTTTCTCGATGGCCGACATCACAGTCATAGGCGGATTAATCTTTGCGGGGCTCGTGGAGCTGCCGGTGCCTGTGGAGTGCGGGGCTCTTCAAGCCTGGTACGTAAGGATGCAGGAGCGTCCTAGCGTTCAGAACTGGGTGACTATGTCAGAACCGACCGAAGCGTCGGTCTGAGCACATAGCCTGTGAACGGCTGTTTTCAGGATCTTAGTGTCAGCAATCAAACGGCTTTGTTCGGCGCATGACGGTATTCGCGAATAACCGCTTGGGGCGATTGCAGCCAATCTGTTGCATCGACCGGTTGAATCCACAGCCAAAAGCAGCCGGTCGCGGGCTGGTGGACAACATTGCTCCCTTCACACGGCTCTACAGCTCGCGTAGCGTGAGAAATTCCAGAGCGCTTTCTACCAGTGCTTATCCAAGCTTCATGGCTACAAACACCTGCAATCGGGAGTAAACCATGGATGACTACGAAGATTATGACGAAGAAATCCCTTACCAGAGCCCTGAAGAAATTGGTCAGATGGAGATTTATTCGGCTTTAAACAGCTTGGTGTTCTTCGCGGGCAATCTCGACCTCGGCAACCAAGCGATGAATCTCACCATCGTGGATGAGTTCATCATGGATCTTGAGTACAAATACCTTCGTAGTAAATTCGATGAGACAAACACGCCTTACCAGCCGATCTTTCTTTCCGCGCAGTCACAAATGTGGATTTTTTCCGCTTATGAACTGATGCGTACATGGCGCGAGAAAATCGGTAAGTACATCAAAGCAGCAGCCAACGGCGGGCTGCCGCTCAAGCTTAAGGAGCTGGAGAAGCCCTTAGGCTACGAGAACTACACGATCCAAAAACGCATCGATGAAGTTTCCCTGCTCATCGACAATCCAGAGCTCATTGAGACGATGATGGATGATCTAAAGCGTACTCAAATGCTGTTCACTCAGATGGAGCTTCTGCGGATGTCGCTCGCAAAACACCAGATGCGAAAGCGACCCAACGCAGCCGTCCTGACACCTACAGTAGGATATATGAACCGGTGGTGTGGCTCCTTGGAGTACCAGATCAACAGCGGCCAGGTCATCATCTGCAATCTGAGCCGTCGGGACATTGCGGATGGGATTCGAGCGATACCAGTAATGACAGTCCCTTCCGATGAAGACCTCAACTCATTTGAAAACGCTATGCGCGGGCTTGGCGATGATGAGCTCAAAACAGTGTTTCAAAAATAACGATATTCACAGCTATCTATAGAGTCCTACCGCGCGAACCGAAATGCCTTTGTGTGCCGATTTCTGTCGGATCTCAACAGCTGCAATGGGTTTGCTGCCCTTCACAGTTGCCTGGTGGCGCTTATCCAGCCCTCTCCTTGATCCAGGCAACACTGTGAATAAATCAGTACCCCTCACACAAGCGAAAGCTTCAGTTCACAACGCCCTGACGACGCTTACGGAACTCGGCAACTTTATGCCGGTTACCGCACAGCGCCATGCTGCACCACCGTCGTTTGTGCGACTTGGTGCGGTCATAAAACATCAGTGAACATTCTGAGCTTTCGCATTTGCGCACGAGATTGAAGTCGCCCTCGGCCAGTAATTCAGCGGCAGCAAACGCGAGCTGACTCATCCTTCGATTCGCCGCGTCAGCCTCCCGAAATCGATCCAAAAGCGGTTGCCCTGGCTGCTCCCACACGAGTTGAGGAACTGCTTGTCGCAGAAACGCATTCAGTGCCGCCGGATCTGCCGAGCGGTTCTCGCAGCGGGCAGCGATCAAATTTTCAATGCAGTCACGCAGCGCACGTAGCTCGCCCACCAACCGACCGTTTACAGCGCCAGGTAATTCAGTGGATGAACCAAATCCGATTTGCTCAAGCCATCGAGCCGCGCCTTCATCGTCCGATAGGAGATCGCGTGTTTGGCCCTCGACCATCATTTTTGTGTTCAACAAATCGAGAGCCGGATGATCGGCCAGTACAAGCGGAGCAGGAAGGGTAAGTGACGGGTTAGAGGCAGTCATGGAGATCTCCCGAAATTCGATTGGCCATTGTAACCCATAAAAACAGTTTGACCAGTTACAAAAATCGTGCACAATGGAAGCCAGTAACCACCAATAACTATTTTACCAGTTACAGGAGATCGAGCCATGACCTCGTCCAAGCACACCAACGTTGCTTACAAATTTGCCGAAGCAGACGGCGTCCGTGTTTTCTATCGCGAAGCAGGCGCTGCCGATGCTCCAGTGTTACTTCTGTTGCACGGGTTCCCGAGCTCGTCGCACCAGTTCCGCGACTTGATCCCTTTGCTTGCGGACAAATACCGCATCATCGCGCCGGATCTGCCAGGTTTCGGTTTTACTGACGTTCCAGCTGAGCGCAACTACGTCTATACCTTCGACGCCATCGGCAAGACGATCGGTGATTTTGTCGATGTGCTGGGTCTCAAGCGTTACGCCATGTACTTCTTTGACTATGGCGCTCCGACCGGTCTGCGCCTCGCATTGGCACACCCTGAGCGTGTAAGCGCAATTATTTCCCAGAACGGCAATGCTTACCTGGAAGGTCTGGGTGATGCTTGGGCACCGATTCGCAACTATTGGGCAGATAAAACCGCCGAGAATCGCCAAGTGATCAACGACGCCATCCTGCACTTGGAAGGTACTCGCTGGCAGTATGTGGAAGGCGTGAGCAACCCTGAAGATATCGCACCAGAAGCTTACTACTTGGATGCACTGTTGTTGGATCGTCCGGGTAACAAGGATATTCAGCTTGATCTGTTCTACGACTATCAGAACAACCTGACGCTGTACCCAGCGTTCCAGAAGTTTTTCCGTGACACCAAGGTGCCAACCCTGGCTATCTGGGGCAAGGGCGATCCATTCTTCATTCCGCCAGGCGCCGAAGCTTTCAAGCGTGATAATCCGAACGCGGTCGTCGAGCTTCTGGACACTGGTCACTTTGCACTTGAGACGCACGTCGAGCACATTGCTCAGCGGATCGTTGAAGTATTGGGCGACGCGATTAACTAAGTCGTAAACTTTTCGGCGCGGAGCCGTGCCCCGCGCCGTTAAGGCACAGCCCACATGATTCCTGACTTACCAAATACCCTGCGAGTGTGAACTCAAAGGGTTTTTTTTGATGGGAGAGCTTGATATGACAACGCAGGCGCCATCGACTCCATTGGCAGCCATACACTGGCCAACGTCTGTGCCAGCACCCGTTATGGAGGCACCGTTCCCGCCTGTGGACTTGCACAAGGGATGGACTTGCTTGCTAGCGTCGCACCCTTCATTTTGCGAGGTGTAACGCTGGCTGGTATCGACAGCGTGATGCGTCCTCGTAGAGATCGGATCGCAGCTTGGGATCGTCTCGCGCGAGATCTGGATCTCTCCATCTTAAAAGAAATAACGCGAGGAACTGGTTTGGGCGAGGTTGTCCGGACGGCAAATCAACTACTTGCCGGCGAAGTACGGGGACGAGTTGTGCTCGACGTGAATCGTTGATTCCGGCGCCCAAGCGGCATGGCTTTCTTAAGGACTTGAGTCCTCTTAATGTGTTTATGCCTCACCATTTCTTTGCAATAAAAAAGGCCCTTTTTTGGGCCTTTTGTACTCAAACCAAACTCACTTGCTCAGCCAAGACTCGACGGTCGCGGAGCCGTGTTCAGCTTTCCATTCCTTCAGCGTTTTGTGGTTGCCGCCTTTGGTTTCGACGACTTCGCCAGATTCCGGATTTTTGTAGACCTTTACCTGGCGCGGCTTGCGGCTACCGGCTTTGGACTCGACGGCTGGAGCGCGACGACCAGCTTGAGGATCAAGCAGAGCGATCACTTTCGGCAGGCTGTAACCGTATTCGGCTAGCAAAGCGCGCAGCTTTGTTTCAAATTCAATTTCTTTCTTGAGGCCAGCATCACCTTTCAGGGCTTCGAGAGCTTCGAGCTGTTCGGCGAGGTGCTTTTCGAGTTGGCGAAATTCTGCGAGCTTGGACATGGGAAATCTCTGCTTAGTTAGTCCCCTAACCTTACACCAAAAACTGCGATTTGAATTTAGTCAGTGCTCTTGTCATTCCCCATCAAATCGTATCCATTGGAGGCTTCAGGCAAGGCATACCAATCAGTTCTGCATCTGCCCTTGCCTTCGCCGTCGCCCTCTTATAGGCAGCCTATTGAGTATAATTTCCAGCGACTCTCAACCTAGTAAGCATTATCGATTTACTAAAACAAGGGAATTTACGCAAGGGGCACAATGCCCCTAGGCTTAAGCCACTTCTACGACAGACACGCCATCACTGAGGTGCTGGCAGGTTTAAGAGACCTGCCAATTCCGCATTCCCGCCCCCCTATAGCTAATATCATACTATCCGACAACCGGAGAGTATTGATAATTATCTACAGAGTCATACTCCTCTCCGGTCATGAGGTTAAGTTGTCGTACAGAGCGTCCGTACTTCAGGTACTTGTACACGAAATACTTAGCAACTTTATCCTCATGCGTCGAAAGCACAACTTGCCTGTCTGGGAATTCGTTACGTAACAACTCCACCAAGGAAGACATATTGATGTCATCCATGGTTTGTACCGGGTCATCAATCAGCACTGGAGAAAAGCCCTTTGCGTATATCTTATTTAAAGCTAGCGCTAAGGAAATTACCACTGCTGAGATCTGCCCTGAACTCATCGTATTAAGGACGTCGTGATCACGCTGATAATTTGACACCAATCGTACGTTTTTAAGCTCTTCTCCGCCTGTAGGGTCTTTGAGAAACACTCCCTGCCCGATACCAGACTGATGGGATTGCAAGATTTTCCCGGAGTAGATATAAAACGGAATTTCAATATCACCGATCAACTTCTTTTTGTATCTGCGAATTTGCTTAAGAACCTTTAAAGAAACATTAGCCAAACCCTGCTCAAGCCGTAGAAGTTTTTCAGCATTCTCTAAGTGGGTAGCGATATCTTTGAGCACAAGCTGAAATGATGAATGATAGCAAGACTCTAGGTATCTCTTCTTTTGAGCAACGTGTTCTTCCGTCACAGAAGCCAAATTATTATTTATATTATTAAAGTAGTCTTTGAACATACGATCAAAAGCATTACCGTCGTCTGCAATCTGGTATTCGATAGATGTCTGCGGAGTATTGGTGCGGATGCGGCTCATCATCTCATCTAGGTTTCGAGAGAGATGATCGCTATCTAAGTCATTAGTTAACTTTGGAAGCATCAAATCGCTGACACTGAACGGGCAGCCACTAAGCCATAAATTCAGTTTATGCAACCGCTCTTTAACCAGAACTGCTTTCTCCAGTGATCCCAATACTTCATCACGCAGAACTGGATTATTAGCACGAAACTCTGAAATTTGTTCAATGATCGGATCGATGAATCGCTTATTTATATCATTCTCTAATGCAAGAACCGCAAGATCTTGTCCTGATAACAGCACCGAGAAATCATTAACGCGATTAGCCGCAGCTGCTTCCAGATCTGTATGATCATCATGAGGCTTGCCACAGAAGAGACATTTCGATTCTTCTGGCAGCTGACTAAGGGAGCGCGATAGTTCTGCGTGCTGGGCTACAATTTTACCGAATATTGTTTTAAGACCGGAGCTCGTCCTGCGAAGTTCCTTAACTGCCTCCTGAGCGGTCTCGAACTCATCATAGTCTTTGCGTCCAAGTAGATCAAAAACGTGAGAAAGATTAGTCGGGATATCTCCTTGTACCAGGGAGCTGTGAGACCTCTCAAGTATTTGATCTTTCGACTTCTTCTCATCGAACTCCTTTATGTGATCTAAAGAATTATAAAAACCAAGATAATCTGTAAGAAGCTCAGGTGATCGCACAGCTCTAAAATAGGGGAGAGTGATGAGATAGATGTCTTTGTAGTGAATAAATTCCTGCAGGACATTTAACTCAGCGGAAAAAGATGAAAGTTTCGTTTGGTTGAAGGCCTCAAACTCTTCCAAATCCCACTCAGGGGATTTCGATAATTCAATCAGCCAAGGCAACAAATAACGGTGTTCTACATCGCCAAATTTTGCCGCGTGACTGGCACTGTCAATGTTGTGGCTTTTTTTCAACAGTTCGGCTTTTTCGCTCTGCATCCCACGCTGAGAACCAAGTTTCTTCTCGATGCTTTTCAAGCGAGCATACTTAGCCTCGGCTGCGGCAGTATCACCAAAGAGTTTGGAAATTTGCAATGCTCGACCAGTTTCACTATTCGTTTTCAAAAAGGAAGCTGCCTCCTCCTGTTGAATATAGTGAAACAGATGGAAGTCTCTTGTGAAATCACTATTTCCAAGAAGATTTTCTACTTCTACCTGCTTTATCGGCGTCCAACCGTCAGCGCTTTCAATGAAAACATCCCAAAGCTCAGGGAAGCGGGATATTCTTTGCGCTCCTGTAGGAATCGGTGACTTAAGCTTTCGTCTTAGTGACAACGCCTCCCCCGATGAGCGGGAAAGCTTAATATCAATCAAGACGTCTGATCGAGGGCTGTGGGCAACGACTACGTCTTCAGGAGTCTGCCGTCCGTCCGTGCTTATGAAGCGATTGATTGCCCCAGTTAGCGCCAATTCAATGGCATCAAAGACCGAAGTTTTCCCGTAGCCATTAGGCCCATCAAGGAGCATTAGGTCGCTTCCATTGAAGCTCACCTTATATGCTTCTCCACCGAAGACTTTGAAGTTGGTGAACTCCACACTTATGAGTTTAAGCATCAGCTCACTCTCCCTAGGAACTGTATCATCAACTCCTCATCGAGGATATCATCATCAACACCTAACGCAAACTCATACAACGTCCGCTCATCAACAGTAAGCCCAGAGACTAAAGATGCATCAAGATCAAATAGACGCTTCGGATCATGTACATAAATCACAAACGGAATTTTTATAATTATTTTTAATAACAGCGAGTAATAATTTTTCAGCGTAGCAGACTTCTCTTTAAATTTTTGAAAGAAACGTCCGTCCCCCTCCCCAATGAGTTCGTTTATCTTTACAATAGTAAAATCAATATCTTTTGCTTCTAAATCCATCAACTCTGCAGCGCTGTATGAAATCACATTTTTTTTGAAGTTGTACCGATCTTCCTCTATTTGAAAAACCTGCTTATTCGTGATTGCAAGGTCGGGCCAACAAATAATCATCGTGCAATTCTTAGCAAACACCCTGTCAACAATTGGGTCTTGACGAATTTTCGAATATAGATCATCCGCCCAAACAGACAATATCAGATCGGCTTGCTGGTGAGACGCATTTTGGCCCTCGATAACCAGATAAAACTCTGCCTTATTTTCAGTATCCTTTGGTTTGAAAAGCCTAGCCACGAACTCCTCATATTCGTGCTCAAACTCTACTGACTCATAGCCATTATTTAAAAATACTTTATCAATCAAATTAATCAGCATTTAATTCATCCATGGCTTGCTGAATGGGTATCAGCCGAAGCTTACCAAAATACTCATCCCGAGGCTCACGCTCCTCAACACCGATTAATTGGGGAGGAGTGGTATGTCTTGCAGCTTGCTCATACAACGACATGACTTGAGGCCCATCATAGATCAGGTGATTAACCTCATATAGGTCTACAACTATTCGGGTATTCGCTATCAGTGCTTTTGCGATTTTTGTCGGGGACTTGTCATTTATGGTTGTGGGCAGATAATAGTTTTCAGGGTGGGAATGTGAGCGATACACCAGTTTATGTTGACCGGCATCATTCTCACAGCATCCAAAGTCCAGAGAATTAAATATTCTTAGCAACACATCCGTGATGCCGTTCTCATTGACCAAAAATGCTTGATCTATATTTGATAACCCATCAAACCTTATTGCCGGTGAAAAATTCTTATAATAGGCCATAAGCTTATCAGGCGTGGCCTTAAGCAGTGAATAGCGTATCTGAGACAAATTGCACACGAAGTCCTCTAACCCTTCGGGCTGAGTGTAGTAATCAGGGTTATTCATGAATTCATCAAAGAGGCAAAAAAATCGCTCTTTGAATTTAATTGCCATATACTCGCTGCTGACATCATCAAAATCCGCATCTAGAATCGCGAGAATATCGGGTACATCAATATGAAGCAGCTCTGTTTTTCTCTTATTCAAGTGGCGCTGTGTTACGTAGCTGTCGAGCGTTTCCAATAGATGATGAAAAACGCTTTCAACTTGCTTAGCAGTATTAACACCTCCTCTTATTATTAGTATCTCGCTCAGCTTGGTTTTTATTAGCTCATTAATATCATCGATACCGCAGCATGCTTGCCCACCATACAAATAGCTTTGCACTCTGGATATCGCCAAAGATGGATCTGCGATAATTGCCTGAAGCTTGGCATAAACTTGATTTACTGTTAGCGCCCCGAATGCCTGTTGGATAATCCTAGCAGTCTTGTTCCGCGTTTCGTTGGGTGTGACCGATTTGAATATGGTGCTGGTCATTGCGCTCGCCGCATGTTCATTTGTCAACACTTGGACAAATGTGGTTATGGCTTGCTGCAAAGTCTGGTCTGCGGGAAGATTGATCGATTTCCAAGTATGGATATAACCGACAGGCCCAGGCTGACCATACAGATTCAACACCAACCCAAACAACGCGTCATCATAAGAACTAAAGCTTTGCTCGGCATAGGCTTTCACTTGATGAAACGACACTAAAGCGTTATTAACAAACAGTTCAAAGTCTTCATTATTTTCCAAAACAATGGAGTCACCATGAAATGTATGCGCTGGATTTACCCCAAGCTTATCGGCTATGTGACAGAGCACATAATGAATAGCCACTTTCCCCTGATAATTATATCCACTCCAGGAGGGGGTTGCGTCGTGAATCATTAATGCAGTCCTTTATTAGAGTATTCCTGGCTTTCTGTTTCCACACCGACAGCGAGATAAAGGCGGGTAAACTGCTATAAAGCCAACTCAAGATGCCACGCATCAAAGGATTGCACAATGCCATCACTGAAGGGTTGCGACAAACGTCTACCCCTGACTGTCGAGGTTAAAAATGTCACGGCGCCAGCCTCGCAGCTGCGCTAACGACAGTACACAGTCCAAAGTTGATCTATCCGCGTAGTGAAGCTCTGGCTCATCATCTCCCGGCGCATTCCCCAATCGGGATTGGTTGGCACACTCGCCAAGCGCAGTGTTCCCCTACCCCATCGCTCATTGATGGAACCCAGCACGCTCATGACCTTCTCAGTAGCAACTGGCTGTGAGATCGAGAAAAGGTCATCGGTGTACTCGCCTTTCTGGCAAAGGCTGAGCAAGAGCACCTCTGCTTTGCTGTACTTGAACCCTGGTCGGAACACTCGATCAACAGCCTCCACCGCCGCCTTCGTCATCAATCGAACATCGTCAGTTGGATACGGCAATTCAACCAGAACACCATTGGCGTACTTTGCTTCCTCGGGATTGAACATGCCCGTGCGAATGCTGACCCTGATCTTCTTGCATAGGGACTGCTGAGCCCGGAGCTTCTCCGTGGCTCGCATCATGTATGTGGCGACCGCCTCCTTGATCAGCGCTATCTCGGTGAGACGCTTGCCAAACATCCGACTGCAGCAGATCTCTTGCTTGGGTGGATCAGGCTCATCGAGCTCAAGGCACGGTGTGCCGGCCAACTCACGTGCCGTCTTTTCGATCACCACACTGAATTTTTTGCGCAGCATCCAGGGATCAGTTTTGGAAAGATCCCAAGCTGTCTTGATGCCCATGCCTTCGAGGTGAAACGTCATCTTGCGTCCAACGCCCCAGACGTCAGAGATCGAACATTTTTTGAGTACCCAATCGCGCTTGGTTTGGTCACGAAGGTCGACGACCCCGCCACTCTGCGCCTGCCATTGTTTGGCCGCGTGATTGGCGAGCTTGCTCAGGGTTTTCGTACCAGCGATACCTACGCCGACCGGGATGCCGGTGCTCCGATAAACCTGGGCCCTGATCTTTCGACCTAAAGCCTCAAGATCTCCTGGCACACCAGCCAAATCTGCGAAGGCTTCATCGATGCTGTAGACCTCAACGGCGGGTACCAGGGACTCGATCACACTCATCACGCGTTCGCTCATGTCACCGTACAGCGCGTAGTTGGAAGAGAAGGCGACGATGCCGTGTTGCTTAAGTTTGTGCTTGATCTGGAAGTACGGCTCACCCATTTTCACGAACGGCTTGCTGTCCGCGCTCCGAGCGATTACGCAGCCATCGTTGTTCGATAAAACCACAATAGGGGTCTTGGCTAAGTCAGGACGGAATACCCGCTCACAGCTTGCGTAGAAGCTGTTGCAGTCGATCAGCGCGAAGACAGGTTCAGGCTTTTGGATCATGGGCACGCACGCTGAATGTCACCACACCCCAGATGATCAGTTCATCACCTTCGAGGATGTATCGCGGCGGGTAACCTGCATTCTCGGACATTAGGATGATGTCGGAACCTCGCTTGCACAGGCGCTTGCACACCGGCTCGCAGTTCACTGCCGCAATCACGATGTGGCCGTGATCAGCGGTAATCGAGCGATCAACCACAGCCATATCACCATCGAATATTCCAGCGCCTTCCATGCTGTGGCCTTCGATGCGCACCAGGTAGATATGCGGTGCTCGAATGTCCAGAAGCTCGTCGATTGAGATGTGTTGCTCAAGGTGATCCGCAGCCGGCGATGGGAATCCCGCAGGGACTTTGAACGAGTAAAACGGGAGCTGGACTCCCCCTGCAGCAAGTGGGCCGAGGATGGTGACGCTCATAAAGGGTACCTTAACCTAAACTGTATATGCATACAGTTAACGTCGAAGCCTGCTAACGGTCAATCTCAGACGAGAAAAATTGCGACCGATGGATTCCCTGGAAGCAAAATCTTAAGGCTTGCCAGGAGGTTTCGAAGGCTGCGGTATAAGGTTTTTTTCGTTGTGCCGCCAGCAATAATGCAGTCGCTTCTTCGCGTAAGCGGCTAAAACCCAAACGATCCGGAGCAATAGTCGGCAGCAAGTGTAAAGGCTCAAGATGCCAAGGCCGCACTTGGGGAGCGAGGCCTGGTGTGTTGGGATGGCGGAAGATACGCCCTTAACAAGTATTAGGTCGCGTGTACTTCTTTTGCGTACTCCTGATTAATATGCGCTTTAGGCTTTGTTGCTAAAAATACCGCAGTCCAAAGCTGTTCCGCTAACCACTGTGCTTCACTGCGGCTGAGCCTCCAGCGAACCCAACCAAAATACATTGAAACGTATTGGCCATCTAGTCTGATCGCAAAATCATAGATAGGCTCTTCACCGCGCTTAAATTCGACCGCCGGCTCGGGATCGAGCAGAGCTCCTTGAATTAAGAAATTTCTACCCGTCATCACAACTTGGAGCAGATCAGATGTTTCCTGCGATCCAAACATGTCATGGCGCTCAATTAGAACAGTCCAATTGTCATGGTTTGTTTGGATATTAGACTTATCCGACTTTGGGCAATCATGATCAAACGAGTTAATTACTGCTTTGATTAGACCAGACGCTATCTCATAAGCTTGCCGTGTGGTCAAGCATGCTTTGAAGTCGTGTAGGACTAAATGAATAATTCGAGACGGGGTGAGTTTGACAGTCGCACGAAAATGCTCGTCTGTTTCCGGAAAACTGAAAACCTCAGAGGACTTGAAGGTGAGGCGGGATGGCGGTCTCAAACGGTCGTGGTTGCTCATGGCATTCTCGAAAGATTGGCTTACTAAATCAAATTCGGCTCGATCCCGAAGAATTTTAACAACGTCAAAAATATATTTTGTGGTTAGCCTTCGGAGTAACCCGCCGCCCAGACTGGTATAGATGCTTAAAAGAGTCGTAACGCTCTGGCTCCATCATCTCCTGACGCATTCCCCAATCTGGATTGGTCGGCACTCTGGCCAAGCGCAGTGTCCCCTACTCCTTCTGAGTGGCGACCAGCTCCGAGATCGAGGGAAGGTCTTCGGTACACTCGCCTTTTTCACACAGGGAGACGAAGAGAACTTCAGCTTTGCTGTATTTAAAAATCAGGTCGGAAACGCGGTACGCCGCCTCCACGGCAGCTTTTGTCATCAGCCGGACATCGTCGGTTTGGTAGCTGTCCACTACCTCTCCCTATACGTTCACCGATTTGAGTATCTGCTCGAGTGCATGGCGCTCCGAATCAGTAAGGAGTTTTTGGCGCTGATGGGGCGTTTGCTTTAGTCACTGCCAGCGGAGCGGTTGCCAGCCTGAAGCCCTTGCGTTTGGAATGGGAAGTCTGAAGGCAGTCAGTCGTCTGACCAAGGATCGAATTTATTCCCGTATTTTGCGCGTAAGGCTCGATGGCGGTTAATCCGCCAGATCCATGGATCGTAGTCCTTGGGCAATGCGGCCAATTTGTCGCTGATGATCATTTGCACCGCATCATCGCGCAAAAGCTGACTAGTCATCTCCCGGTATTCGCCAAGCGTAGTCAAACCATAAATGGCGTGATTTTCTTTCACGTAAAGGTCGGTCATACCCACGCGCATATGGCCGTAGTCGGCTACGTCGCCGGGATAGATATCCTCCAAGCTGAGATGTCCCATATCGAGCCCCAAGGCAAAATGTACCCGCTGGAAAGTAATGTTTGCGCTGTCCATTTTCGTTGTGCCGCCGGCAGAAAAGCAATCGCTACTCCGCGTGAGCGGCTAGCAGTACGGACTAAAAAAATGAGGCTCTGGCCGAAGCCCTGAGTACGATACAGCGCGAGCAATAGCTGGCAGAGCGCAGCGAAGCCGTAAATGCCTACAACGAAGACGTAGAAACTAAAAGCGTTTTCAACAACATACGGAGCTTCTGAAGCCTATCTCTCGCTACGTGGCTGTTTTTCGGCCTGCAACAACGGGTCTCAGATGAATATGGAGGGTTTCATTCTCTCCCCACGTGACACGGGGCGAATTACCTGGCTGATGCGAACATCGAGTTGTCTTTCCGCCTCAAGGCTGCCGCGACTCGCAACATGGGGGTTCGGACGAATATCGGTAGGTTCATCTCCCATCTGGAGCGGCGTGCCGAATCAACTGGCTAATACGTATTTGGAGGGTTTTATCTCTCACCTCTCCATAACCGTTTGACCCAACAAACGAGGGTCTCAGGCGAATATCAGGAGATTCATCTCCCACTGTCTGGAGCGGGCCGAATCAGCTCGCCGAGACGAATACCGAGCGTTTCATCTCTCGGCTCTCCATCGCAGTTTGAGCCAGGAAACGCGGGCCTCAGATGAATATCAGGAGCTTCATCTCCCGCTAGCTGGTGCAGGATTAATCAGATGGCTGAGGCGAATATCGAGTTTCATCTTTCACCTCCCCCATGGCCGTTTGAGCCAGTAAACGCGGGTCTCAGACGAATATCAGCAGATTCATCTCCCGCCTGTGGAGCGGCCCGAATTAGGTAGTTCACACGAATACAGAGGGTTTTATCTCTTAGAGGCGAGGCTGTTATCAGCAACACAAAAGCCAGTTACAGCTTTTTTATTAAACGCGTGACAGCATCCGACCCTGCAGTGATTTAACAGTCAACCCATCAAAACCTTGCTGCATTGACATCTCAGCAACGCTCACCTGATCGAAGCAACTCGCAAAAGCTACGCCGCCCAAAGCCTCGTAGGAAACTGCAGAGGACGTAGTTGCCATTTTGAGTCTCGAGAAGCCAGTAACCTCCCTCTTTCCATGCCCTCTGAATTTTTCCTGTTCGAATGAGGCCGCCATCTGATGGGCGAAAAGCGTCATCTTGCCCAACGTGATCGAAAGAAACGCCAAGGCATGTTTCATTTGAGATGAAGGCATCACTGATGAACGCAGTGACCGGCACCGAATATTTCTGGATGCTCGCTCGCCCGAGGCGGCACAACTGAAAGTCACTCAGTTCCTTACTGTGAAATTCGACTTCGATGATTTCAGTCATTCAACCAATGCTCCAAACGACTCAAAAATGAATTACCGCTTACCCGGCCGACATCGAAAAAGCAGCGCCCACAGTCGCTTCTTTTCGCTGGCCTGGGCCCGAGAGGAGGTAGACGGTACTGTTGGTTTCAAACATACAGCCCTGGCTGAAAGACAGGCCGAAATTGCTGCGCACCCACATGCCAGGCTGGAAACGATTCTTACTGTCTAAGACTACCTCATGAGCGAAGAGCGTCGCGGGAAGCAGTGCGAGCTTAGTCATCTTTTCCTTTTCCTCAGGTGTAACGGTGAGGCCGATCAAAATCCATTGCTTCACCACACAGAATGCTTTGCCTGGGAAGACCCTTGCTGCCAAAGCAATCAGGTCTTCCTGAGAGCCGCCCCAGCCAGGAATTGCTGCTCCATCTCCGTAAAAGAGCTGTGCAATTTCTTCTAGCGTTGCCATTTTGAGCCCTCAGTCGATGTTGTGATCATTCACAGGCTGAGGATGCGCTTGGCGTGATGTCTTCATAGATCGTCCTCACGTCGGTGAGCAGACTCGCGTCGACTGCGCCATTCATTGAGGTGCTGTAAACGGCACCACTCTCGACCTTGTGAAGCAAAACGTACTCGCCGCGTTGATCGTACCCAGCGGTCAACTCGACCAGTTTCTCCATGTGATCCAACGAAGTGGAGTTCATCCAAGGCGGCGTTATGACCTGGACTACTTCAACCATTTTGGTTTGGTTGTTCTCCGCGAGGATATCGACCAATACAGAGGCATTTGTTGATATCAATTTCTCAATGCGGTGCCTTGATCCCTCACAGATCCGCCGTACGACTTGATACCAAGGATCCATCGATTGCCGCTCGAGCTTTCGCCATCCGGTCTGCCCGTCTTCAAAAAAACCTGGAAAACGAACTGAGTACGCCTCATCAGAAATAAACATTTTTAGATACCCGTCTGAGGTGCGCACGTGCAGCAACCCACTTGAATTTTCGCTTCCATGCCCATTTAACAATCAGCTCGCCGCTTCCATGACCGAAAGAAATACCAACATTTGCTGGTATGAACGCGTCAATACATCTAATACGTTTACGATCCTTCGAACTCGATTAGGTCAATGCGAGGCGCCATCGGACGCCTAGAGGCAGCTGCAACGGCAGCTAACTAGGCTTTCAACAGAAGTCATCCCGAATAATAACACTGATCGACGTTTATTTAAACACTTCGAGTGTGGCCCTATCCTCGCTTTTTAGGGGCAATCATGTCGCTCAAGAAAGAGATCGCCGCAACGATTCGAGTAGTCCGGTCGGTGCGCGGGCTGGCATACGAAGACTTGGCGTCCGTCACTGCGCGCACGAACGTCAGTGCGCTTGAGCGTGGGAAGATCAACATCACCGTTGATAAACTGATTGAGCTCTCCGCGCCTCTGAAACTTGACCCTGTAGCCCTCTTAGCTATCAGCATCTCCATGAGCAATGGGGAGTCCCCCGAAGCGGCCTTGGAACGAGCACGCGCCCAGCTTGAGAGTTTTCGATCAGAGGGAGGCCTGGATCTTCTGGCAATGCAGATCGTCGATGAAACGCTTGTGCAGCGCTCGCGCGGGAAGCCGGAAGGCTCCAAAAATGTCCAGGCTATCAAGGAACTTAAAGCGGCAGGATTTAGCCGAAGAGAAGTGATGGAGCAGCTCGGTCTATCTAGGTCTACGGTGTATGGGCATTGGAAAGCCTAGGGTGGAGATTCTTCCCCTCCTCCGGAATTAGAGTACTAGACCCAGAGTAACCATTAGCCTGAATCTCACTCTGCTTAGAGGAAGGTCGGTTTCTCGCACTTGATTGTGGGCAAAGAACTGAAGAAGTGAGCTCCGGGAAGAACCTGGGAATACCAAGAATGCTAATGCTGTAAAAGCAGGCTTCAGGATTGAGTAAGGCAGAGATAGCGCAGCGACTTGGACTGGCAAGGTCGGCGGTGTTTCGCTACTGGCATAAGAACTAGCGGCAATCAAGGGGATGCCGAGAGCTTAGGGTCGGGGGCTGAGGTATGTATTGTAGAAGATCTGAAGACTTGTGTTTTACGCTGCCCTACGAGATCGAATGGATGTCAGTTGAAGGCTCGGGCTCGATCAATGAGGCCAGTCACGCTGAAGTGAGTGCGGCTTGGCGGTCATCAGAAAAATGTAAATAGGCTCAGTCAGCTTTGGAGGAAAGGTTTGGGCTCCAACGCACATTTTGAGCTGGCCAGAAAAGGTCTGGTGCTGCATTCATCCGTGAATTGGACGCAAGAAGGGAAAGCTGATGGAAAATGTGTCCCCTGCAGGAATCGAACCTGCATCTAGCCCTTAGGAGGGGCTCGTTCTATCCGTTGAACTAAGAGGACGTAACGTGTACATCTTGGATTTTTTTGCGGCTAGATTCAAGCAAAGAACAGGAAAAACAAGGTGTTAACTCGCAAAGCTTACATCTCTACATCTTCGCCCGCACACCAAAGACTGTGGTTCATTCAGTCAGAGCTCTTTACACCACTCCCAGTCCTTTGATGGATATCAATAGGAGTCTAGGGAGTACCCCAGATAAGAACTGCCAACCTTCCCCTTAGGAGGGGGATGCTCTATCCAATTGAGCTACTGAGACACAGATCGACCACGAAGAAACGCGGTGCGATGGACGGCGTGCATGTTAACGGGCAGGC
>Ga0065714_10002246_pt1 | contig 35870 bp, 31 predicted proteins | sample MisRhiReplicate2_FD_59101 | JGI IMG/M metagenome (GOLD analysis project Ga0065714, IMG submission 59101) | Miscanthus rhizosphere microbial communities from Kellogg Biological Station, MSU, sample Rhizosphere Soil Replicate 2: eDNA_1 v2... | ecosystem: Host-associated > Plants > Roots >... | reverse complement strand
CATCAAAATCGCGGCGGCCTGTGCTGGTCTGAATACCGGTCGTTGACGCTCTCGCGAGCGTGTTAATATCGCCGCTTTTGCACGAATGACCCGTTGAGAGCTGAGCACTGATGGCCACCAGATCCGTTGTGTGGAACCGTTTTTAGGGGAGGTATGTAAACTTAAACCCCACGCCCTCCAAGCCCGGTAATACTGAGTCGTAGCCCCGCATCCTTCACTACGATACCGTACGGTAAGAAATTCTGTAAACCATGGCCTAAATTCAGAGGTCATGGTTTACATTCTTCCCTGTCCCCCCATTCCGGCCCCAAAAGCCCTTAAAGCCACTCCTCCCATACCTCCAAGGCCCCCCACCGCGCGCCCCCGCAGCAGACATTCTGCGCAGCCGCTTTTGCATAAATTGCCACGCCGTCTACGCTTGTGCGGCCAATCGCCATCATGCGATCGGACAACGGTTAGGCAGGTATTCCATCGCCTAAACCTTATAGATTTTCACTGAGCAGGGGCCACCTATTGCCCCGACATGCTGGGATGCCCCGCTATGATCGAGTCGATTAGTCTGTCCAACATCGCCACCTACAGCGCCGCTAAGTCCGAAGTAATCAAACTCAAACCGGTCAACTTCATTTATGGAGCGAATGGGGCTGGCAAGACCACAATCAGCCGGCTCATCGAGAAGCCTGGCATCTCAGCAGATTCCAGCATCACTTGGCTCAGAAATACGCCTGTGCCAGCAATGATCTACAACAACGACTTCATTGCTGCCAACTTCACAGATTCCAAAGAGTTTCAGGGGGTATTTACACTAGGCAAGGTCGAGAAGGATCAGCTCGACAGACTCAAAGACCTTAAGGATGAAAGAAAGCGTCACGAGCAGCTGAAGGCCAAATCAATAATTTCTCTGGATGGCGAAGATGGAAAACCCGGAAAAAATGCTGAGCTGGCCTCTTTGGATACAAAACTGGTGGGCAGATGCTGGGAGCAGAAGGTAAAGCATGATGAGCATTTTAAAGGGGCATTCACTGGTCTGAGGAATAACAAGGAAGCGTTCAAGGCAAGGGTTCTGCAGGAACATACGAGTAACAAGTCTGCCTTGGTGGACTTGGCAGATCTCCAAGCTAGAGCGGCAGTTCTATACGGCGATCAACCTTCGAGAATAGCGCCTGTTTCGACTTTTGATTTATCGCGACTGATCGCATTCGAGACAAGTCCAGTTCTCTCCAAGAAAGTTATTGGTAAAGATGACGTAAGCATATCAGGCATCATTCAGCGGTTGGGCAATAGCGACTGGGTCAGGCAGGGTATGAAATTCTTGGGCCACACGGACGAACAGTGTCCGTTCTGTCAGCAGGATCTACCTCACGACTTCGAAAAGGAACTTGCTGAGTACTTTGATGAGACCTTTGAGGCCGATTCAAAGGCAGTATCCGCTCTGCGTAACAATTATTACCAGGCTGCAGAAGATCTATTGATCCAGGCGCGTGCTCTGCTGGCTTTGGATTGTGCTGAGTTGGATAAAGAAAAGCTTAGTCCTGAAATTCAGTCGTTGGAAGCTGTTATTCTCGTTAATAAAGGGCGAATGGACAATAAGTTCGCCAGTCCAAGCACGGAGGTCGGTCTTGAAGGGCTCGCAGATATCCATGCTGGCATTGTCAGTATTGTTAACGCCGCGAACGCGAAAATCACCGAGCACAACCGCCTTGTTGCTAGTTTCACTGCTGAGCAGAGCAAACTCACTGACGAAGTGTGGAGGTATATTTTAGATGTCGAGCTAAAGAGTACTTTGGCTGATTATGCCTCTCAGATGGGTATGTTGCAGAAGGCCATTGCCGGGATTGCATCGAGTCGGGATAGGGCTTCGAATAGCATTGATGCTGTAGATTTCGAAATCGATAAGATTGAAACCGAGCTCACAACCGTGAAGCCGACAGTGACAGCCATCAATAAGATTCTTAGAAATTTCGGCTTCCGAGGTTTTTCACTCGATCCTGCGTGTGTAGGTAATTCGTATAGGCTGATCCGAGCAGATGGGAAAGATGCAAAGCAAACCTTGAGCGAGGGTGAGAAGACCTTCGTAACATTCTTGTATTTCTACCACCTGCTGAGAGGAAGTGTTACGGCCTCGGGCATCACTAGTGATCGAATCGTGGTTATCGATGATCCTGTTTCGAGTCTTGATAGTGATGTGCTGTTTATCGTGAGTAGCTTGATTAAAGAGCTGTTTATTGAGGTTAGAAAGCCTGGCAGCCATATTAAGCAGGTTGTGGTGCTCACCCATAATATACATTTTCATAAAGAGGTTACTTACGATCAGCGTCGTAAGCCCGACAAATCCCTCGGTGACGAGACGTTCTGGATCGTCCGCAAGCCCAACGAGTACTCGGTGATTGAATTTCACCCGAGTAATCCCATCAGAACCTCTTATCAGCTGCTCTGGGCGGAACTGAAGAGAACGCCGTTGCCAGTGCTTACGCTGCAGAACACCATGCGCCGGATTTTGGAGAATTATTTCAAAATCCTGGGTGGTGTCGATACTTACCATTTGGTTGACGAGTTTGAAGGTATCGAAAAGACGCAGTGCCAGTCTTTAATGAGCTGGGTGAATGACGGCTCGCATTACGCTCCGGATGAGCTGTATGTGGCTATCAGCGACGCTATGGCAGAAAGCTACCTGAAGATTTTCTTCAAAATATTCAAGGCTGCTAAACATGACGCTCACTACAAAATGATGATGGGCGATGCTTATGTCGATCTGGATCAGGACGAGCCGGCAGAGCAGCAGGCGGAGACAGAGGCTGGGGAAAATGAGGCCACTATCGCTGTTACTGCAGTCGCTGCTGACCTGCCCTTAGTCGTTCCTGAGCCTGCCCCACTACCAGCCAGCAGTGCCGTCGCGGCCCCAGCTAGCGTGCCGATTGCTCCCAAGCCTGAGAACGACCAGCTTGGGTTCGATCAGGACATTCCGTTCTAGGAGCCTTCGGGCGACAGGGAAAGTACTTGGTAGGCGATCGGCCCCGCTTATCTGGGAGCTTTTGGAACTGCCAGTGAGGTCAGGTCGGTTTTATAGCAATGCACGTGTACCTGCCGCTCGAAGATCAGCGGGGTGGGCCAGAGGCCGAATCTCAAGCTATAGGGGTCGGAAATCGACCCCTAAGGTCATCAGGCTTTACCACCTAAGCTCAGCGCAAGCGAGTTATTTCTAGGATAAGACTGTTAGTCTCGGAGGTTGTCTCTACCGAAAATGTACTCACGATGTTCTTCGTCGAAGTGCAAGATCCCAAGCTTTGAGCCAAAGCTACGAACTTCAAGAATTTGAGGCGTAAGATCGTCCCAGGCGTTGATGATTTCTGCGGTGTAGGATTTGAATTCGGGCCTTTCGGTTAGGCCTCTGATGAGCAGGTCTTCCATAGGCATGGCCTGGTCTGAGATTTCGTAGTACCAAAACAGGGCCGATAAATCTGCTGCTTGCTTTGCAATTATAAGAATTTCACGATCGGTAATCTCATGGCCAGCTCCCATGGCAACAAACTTCAGCTGCCTACAGATTTGGCGAACCGTCATTTCCATTCTGAAAAAGGCATTGGGGTGCGACCCGGTGGCCGACGCCTGCTCAGGGGTCGCTCTACCATTGTTAAATCGGAAGAATGTGCACGCTATCCCTGCGATCATCAGATAGCAGTTGTCGACGATGAATTGCCAGTTGAGCTTTGAGAAGTCTTTCAAGCCGTTGTCCCAATCCTCGGCAGGTACTGCATGTCGAAGGAGATCGTGCACTGCTAAACAGGTAGCTTCGCTGTCCGCCGCTAGCTCTGTGATGTGATGAATTAAAGAATCCTGGTGAGACAGCTTTTTATCTGCTTGTGCATTGACTTCTTGGGTGTATGAGTACTCGTCATCATGGACTGGGTCATTGTTAGCTGAGCTGGTCAGATTGCAGACAGTTTCGCAGTTGTTTTTGCGTATCACCCCGTGGTCTTGCGCTGCATGACCAAGCTCGTGAAAAAATACCCATGTTAGAGCACCCATGAACATGTTGTTTATGAACTGGCTGCCTGGGGTACTTAGTGGGATCAGTGGCAACGGCATGTAGTCTTCTGGGTAGCGCTCTAAATAATTTTTCAGTTTATCGCTTTGCGTAAATTTGAATAACTTTTCAGCGTAACGATAAAGCTCAATCGCTATGGTGTAATTGATGACAATTTTATGTTCGGGGCCAGCGCTAGGGTGTATAGCAGAATAGGCTCCGGCATTAAATTCTTTGTCGGTTGACCATGCGATCGTTAGCTTGCCAGATTTCGGGGAGTAGAGGGCTTCAGAAATTTCTTCAGTCACGTCTCTTAGAATTGCTGTGGCATGTTCATTGATTTCAATGTCGGTTTTGGATTCGTTCACGTTTAGGCTGGCCTCAGCTTCGGTGTCGACCGATATGTTGTTTGTCTTGCTCATAAGCGATTTTGGCTCTGAGATGGCGAATTGATGCTGCATGATCCGGCTTCGCCGACGTCACAAGCGCTAACCTCGCACTGGTAGGCCATCTCAGTCATGCTCTTCTCGTCTCATGTGTAACCATTTTTGGCATGTGTCACTAGTTTCTAGGGGGGGGTAGCCGACTGTGGTGAAGTGTTCACATCAGGCTTAGCCTGGTTGCCACAGGGGCACCGCCCCAATCCGAATACCAACGAGGTGATCGAGACCAAGGGCGGGAATCATAAGCGGCTTAAGGAATGGAAAGCGGATTATGGTTCAGAGGCGGTAGAGCCTTGGGCTTCCTGACTCTCAAGCAACTCTATAAAAAATGGCCATTAGGCCGTTTTTTATGCGCCGAAGAAAAAACTAATGGCAGTCGGAGCCTTACCTCTTGTGCTGCCCTGACTCATGGGTCGACTGCTGCAGCTGAGAGTTTTCCATCCTCTCAATATTGATGGTGTTGTAAGTGATCGACTGCGCCAGTTGCTCCTCGGCCTTACTGAATCTGATGCCCTCGCCGAGAATCCCTCGGGCCTCCAGATCTAGGGCAAAATCCATTATCTTGGTTTTCGTGACGTCAAGGATGCGAACCAATTTATGTACCGGTACGTGCAGCGCTGGCTCGTAGTCGGTGCGCATGAAGTTCCGGAATGCTGTGTTGAGATTGGCAGGGAATTTGACCACCACCGTTCCAGTCTCTGTGCGTTCCACCAGATCGGCGATCTGACTTACAGAATCGCGGGCAGGGGTTTCACACATCGAAGCGTGGAGCTCCCCGCCCATGTCCACCGGGATCCACCCTCGATACGGATTGAAGGCCTTGAGCTCCCCCGAAATGAGTCGATAACTAGGCACTGAGCGAAGTTCGTACCCATTCAGTTCGTCATTGAGCCATTCCTCAATGTCCTTGATCTTGAGCTTTCTGGAGACCAGCAATGCTTTTCGCAGGAGATCCGGAATGTGAATCGTACGGTCAAGCACATCGCACTGCAGCTCTAGAACCAGGCTGTCCATAGCGTCAGAACGCTCCGAGCAAAGTGGTTACCGCAGGTAGGTACGACGCGAGGGCGCTGCCAGCGGCTCCCTCCAGGATCGTTTTGATAGAGCCGAGACATTCCTTGATGATGCCTTTTTTGGGCGATGGGGCATTGTTCTGGAGCCTGATCGTTTCTACATCAGATCGCAGGCTTTGGGCCACGGTCTGATCGCTGATCTTGGCGATATCTTGAGAAAACGCTTCGAGGAAAGCGTTCAAATCCACATGCTGAACGCTCTGGTCAAGATGCTGAGTGGAGTGCTGAGCATATTGTTGAACTTGCGAATTTTGCATGGTGCCGATCGAAATGTTGTTCGTCTTGCTCATAGGTGCGGCCTATTCCGAGGTGGCGATCTGATACCGCATCATCCAATTTCGTCCGGGGCATAGCAACCCATGGCGGCACCTCTGGAGGCATGGAGGCGCGCTCGCCACACTTGGTCGGCTGCATGGCCTACCAGCCGTAGGGGGTAAGTACGCAGAGCTGGATGCCCTGACAGCTCTCACAATTGAGGCGCAGGCTCCTTGGCATTGCGATTTCGGAACAGGTTGGCGATGTCTTCGGTTGACGGCGGTGTGACCACCGTAAACTCTGTCAGGCGTAACTTGAAGGGCGTGCCCATCACGAGCTGATTAACGTACATCCGACGCTCGTCGCAGGCCTCATCAGCCTTCTTCCAGGCGTCTTCGAACGCTGTGCGCATCAGATAGCTGTAGGACAATTTGCATGAGGCGTTGAAGCTGCTTTCGAGCTGTTTCCAAGAGTCGGTTTTTTGGAGGTTGCGAATATCGGAAGGTGACCAGTCTTCCCGTGCTACTCGATCGGCCCAAGATTCGCGTACGCAGTCCTGAATGTTCCCTTCGCTTGCCTGCACTGCCGACTGAAATGCAGACTGCCAGTCCGCATATGCAGGCGTGGGGCATGTCAGGTCTTGAGTATGCTCGATCATGCCCTTTTCATAATTGCGCGCCAACAATGCATCGATGGCCGCACTGGGCGCTCGGGATTGCTTGCTGGCTTGCTCTTGCAGTTGAGAGAGTGTCGACTTCGCTAGATCGAGGGGCTGAAGCTCCAACGATTGTAGTTTTTGTGCGATAGAGCCTGCTTTCTCATCCTTGAAGACCACAAAAGGTAGTGTGCTTGCTGATCTGTTCAGGACATGAATCATGCTGCTTGGCAGCGCTGTCTGGCCTAAGAGGCTTTGCACTTTCAGCCCGTAGTGTTGCGCTTGAAGGCCGGCAAGGGTCGATTCAGCCGTTTTGGCTTCAGCTGTTGCCCGTTGTGCCCGAAGCATGGCATCGCGGGCAGATTTCTCAGCGTCCCCTACTTTCTGGTTGAGGGTCACAATCTGCTTCTCGATTGAAGCTCGCTGATCAGCCAGATCCTTATTTTTCGCTTCCCCAGCTTGCAGGGATTCCGCTTGCCCCTCCATTTGATGCTGAAGCTTTCGTTGTTCAAGCTGCAGGCGAGCGAGATCCTCGGAGACCACCTCTTTCTGGAAGACTGGCCGCACTGTGTAGAAATAGCCAACTACGACTACAGCTAGCATCAAGACCTGAGAGGCGTTGGCCATCAGCCCTGAATAAGTCATGGCTTTTGCTAACCATGTGGCTTTAGGGGACGACTGAGGCGCCGGCGTAGAGTCGCGGTTTGAGGCTTTTTTTTCAAAAAAACGTGAGTACTTAGGGCGGGCTGCCACTGGTCTTCCTAGCAAGTGAGTGTGATCAGCGGCGGATGGTACGAAGTTTTCTGGCCTTAGGCTGAGTTTTAAGGTGTCTAATGATACGGTGGCGAAAGTGACGACACCCTTCACTGTAGCTCGGGCAAGACCTGAGGCCGCTCCTCAAAGGTCGTGGCTTGAATCGACCGCTGCGGGTGAATGCGCAGTCTTCAGGCCAAGTCAAGCGTCGATTCCCGTTACCTATCCCAAGCCCGGAATGTCAGGCATTATCGAGCCAGATCGCTATGGCGATTTGCCGGTGGTCTAGGTGAGGCGGAGGGTAAGGATGAAGGACTCATTTTCAAGGCGTCACGGTTTCTCGCAGGTCGATGAAGCCGAAATCACTGTCCGGGAAGACGCACCGCAAGCGCTGCAGGAGTATCTGATTCAATTGAGCTACGAATGTGGTCTCAAGCCATCAGACCTGCGCCAAATAATCTGCCAGGCATTGAAGGTCTTGCCCGACAAGCAGAACTGGAGTGAGAGGCCCAATATCCACGAGGAAAACGTTCGGCGGCTTGAGCAGTGCAAGTGGTTCAAGGTGTATGACGTCATTGAGCGGCTCGATGATTACCTCGGCAACCGTAACTATGGCTCTGGCGTGTACGAGCACTTCACTACTGAGCTGAACGAGTTCTTCATTGAGCACGGCATAGGGTGGAAGCTGCTGGAAGGTCGCATCGAAATCCGTGGTTCTGAATCCTTTGAGCAGGTTTTGACCTCGGCGAAAGAAACTGAGCATCAACATGGGCACGTCACGGCCAGCAAGGAATTGCACCAGGCGATTGCCGATCTCTCACGCCGACCGTCTCCAGACCCGACGGGGGCGATACAGCATGCCATGGCTTCGCTGGAGTGTGTCGCTCGGCAGGTCACTGGTGACCAACAAGCGACCCTTGGGAAGATCATGAATGATTCCCGAACGCTGATTCCAGCTCCATTGGATCAGGCTGTCATCAAAACCTGGGCGTACGCCTCGGAGTTCGGACGGCACATCCAGGAAGGGCGTGAGCCGTCTTTCGAAGACGCAGAGCTCGTAGTTGGCCTGTGCGCCTCGGTCAGCAGCTATTTGATCAAGAAATCGAAGTGACTTAAAAGGACTCACAAGATGATCTGGGAGAGCTGGTACTGGAAACAACCACTGTTAGAGATGGCAGATCGTCTTGAGCACCTCAAAACGGTCAGTGCCCTGTCTGATGAAGAACTTGCACAGGTAGAGCGCGACATCTTCATCGGCTTCTACTCCGTCAGGAAGCTTCTAGAGGCCCCTGCCAAGATCACCGACAAGATCCGCCACCTTTCTATCCCCCTTCATAAGCACCCAAACCTGAAGCGCGTGACATGGCGTAACAACCACCGGCTAGATGAGCTCTACGACCTCTCCAAGGCAGGCCAGGAGGGGCGAGACGTTATGTTTATATGCGGGCGGATCATTCATAGCTTCGTCTTCGCGCCCTGTATATCCGAAGGTGGCGGACTGGACGGTGCATTCTTCAGCTCAGATCTCGACAAGGATAAATGCCTGTACTTCATCAGCATCGATGAGGTGATTTCGGTATTTCGCCAGATCGGGAATGATGACCCTTGCGACATTAGGTGGTCTCGTGATCCTGAGACAGGGAAAGAGACGCTGATCGTGAAGTGACCGCCTTAGATAGGTGCCAGGTGGACGGGGAATTCAGTCGATCGCGTAAAGGCGGTCGGTAGATGGTACTGCACCCGTTGACCGATCGCTGACTGACTTAATTGCCTGGGAGGTTCGGCTGCCGGGCGAGAAATACGATCCTCAGTTAACTTGCAGCAGGAAGATGATGTGATAGGGAATATTTTCAACGTTTTTTCCCGCAGGAAGGAAAACCAGGCAGCAGTCAGAAAACCGCTGACCCCAGGATTCAGGCAACGGACTCTCATGCTGCTGCGCGACGCTGGCGACGGGAGCCTTCTTCCGGCTCTTGAACATCTTCATGGAAAGCTGACCTACTTGGTGGGTCGTGTCTCTTTGAGCCAGCGTCAGGGCATGTCTCCTCAGGACGATACCCTGCAGTTCCTAACCACGTGTAGTGATGCCCACTTTCTGGACGCAGTTGAGTACATCCTGCAGTCAGACGCACACATGTGCCTGGGCGGGCGGCAAGAGGACGTCGTGACTCGACTAAACGAGTTCTTGAGCATTGATGACCTGACTTACTTTGTCACCAAACAGGTCTGGGAGCCTTGGCAGAGCGACGATTTTCGCAGTAGCCAGAGAATAAGGCTTCTTGAAGAATCGAAGGTGATCCCCAAGGACAGTCAGGTGATCCATGAAACGGCAATTGAGCCGGCACTTCAGTTGCTCCGGCAACCCGAATTTCGCTATGCCAACACCGAGTTCATGGTCGCGCTTGAAGACTACAGGCATCGGAAATTCGGTGACTGTGTCACCAAGTGCAACGCCAGTTATGAGAGCGTCATGAAAGTGATCTGCGGCCAGAAGCGTTTCGGCTACAGCGAGGGCGATAGCACTGCAAAGCTTTTGAGAACCATCATGGCCCAGACGCAGATGGAGGGCTTTTGGGAGACACCGCTGATGGTTGTGGGCACGCTTCGCAACAAGCTGAGCTCAGCCCATGGCGCAGGAGAAAACGCGAAGGTAGTGCCTGAGCATGTTGCCAGGTATGCGATGAACATGACGGCGTCGGCTATCGTCTTCCTTCACGACCAGGCCTACTCAGGCAAATAGGCTCTGATGTCTGCCTAGAACGCCGGGGCCAAGATCTGTGCGCGGATTGAGGCTCGGGCCTAAGCAGGTTCAGAGGCTGGTGGGCAGTGATCACATCGCACCGTCTTGTTGACGTAGGTAGGGATGCAGTGATGGAAGTCCCGAATCCTTGCCGGATGGTAATGCGCTTTGATGCACTCTGCAGGGATGTCTGAGCGCACTACGTAGCACGGTGACGAAGACATCCCCAAAGGACGTTTTGTCCGAAGCTGCCCCCATTCCGACAGTATCATTTTCGCTACTTCCAGCTTCTGCGCAGGTGGAATGAGCTCGATGGGAATGTCGACCTCCAGTACGGTCGGAATGCCAATTGTCCGCAACCGGAGCCTGTAATCCTCCTCGTAATGTCCTCCGCTCAGCTTCGCCGCCAGTGCCAGGAGGTACTCGCTGCCGTTGATGATGTAGTGACCGAAGTCCCTAACCATCTGGCGGTCATCCCCGGACAGCCAAGTCTTACCCTGTTCACTTGACTCACGGTGCTTCATCTTCTCGATGGCCCGGTCGAGGCTGGCCGACGGGAGATCTGCAAAAAGCTGTCGAAATTTTTTGATGATCGAGTCGGCGTTTTGTCCCCGAAGCCCATGGTCGTAGTAGCTAGAAAGCGACTCTGGGCGGCAGCCATGAAAGGCTTTGAAATGTGTGTAGTACGAGGACATCCGCTCGCAGAATTCAGGCACCAGGTCATGGTGATCCGGGAGCCAGTCCATGACGTCCGACCAGCACTGGGGCCTGCGCCGCTCCAGTACCGCTACTAGTTTCGGCGTCAGCAGCGGTTTTGCGTATGACCGGATGTGTTGTAACCATGCGCGTCGATTGCGCCAATCCAAAACTCTATGCGTCATATCAACCTTCAACTCCCTGATCCTTCAGCTTCGGCACTCTACGTTTCGACTACTCTTTGGCACAGGGCTGCAACAGGGTGCATTGCCATCAAACAGTGGATAGCCATGCCCAGTACCGGCTCTCGCGCAGCTGCCGGTATTGTGGCATAAAGCTATCAGCGTCGCAGGTATCGGACTTAATGGGTTAGCTTTCTAGGCAACAGTTGGCGGCCAGGAGACATGCCATGGCAGCGCTATGCCCTTGGGATGAAGGAGTAGCTGCGTGGGAGGGACGTTCGCGTTTGTTGATGAGTCGGGCAATCACGACCTAGATAACTCCAAATTGGGTAGCTCAGGTTTTTTCGTGGTGTGCTCGATCATCATTGCCGAGAAGGATCTGCCTCGGGCTTACGAGCTTGCTGGCGGAATGAGAACCAGGCATTTCCAATCTGGGGAGATCAAATCCAGCAGGCTTAAATCTAAGGACGCGGATCGCCGCAAAAGGATTTTGGTGGATCTTGCCGAGCTGCCGCTCAAGCTATATTTCACCGTCGTCGATAAAAGCCGGGTCTATCATCTGAAGCTTCAGTGTCTACCGTTAATGAGGAACCTTGGCTAGAAATCTTTGTACCGTTGATTTAGAAACGTCCAATTCTCGAGCTATCTCTGAATGAGATAGGCCTTTTTGTTTTAGCTGTGGAGCAAGTTTTAGTCTTTCACTCGCAGCGAGGTTAGAAGGCCGTCCATGTTGGCGCGGTCTACCTCCGCTGGAGATCAGCTCGATCACACCAGTCCCTTTCAGAGCCTCTAGCTTCCTCGAGATCCGCTCCAATGCCACATCTGTCGCCTCCTCAGAAAGGCAAGAAGTTGTCAGGAGCATTAGCACAGTCGGCTCAGTGTCCAGCATTTTTGAAATTTTCAAGAGCATTTCGATTGAAACGTTCCCCTTACCGCGCTCCACGCGACTCAGATAAGAGCGATCTAGTAAAGATAGGTCGTCCTGGGACATTCCTGAATTCTGCCTCAAGGCCCGGATAACGACCGCAAATGCTTCGCTGAGAGACATTTATGATCCTCTACAAAACAGAGGATAAAGCCACATTGCGTCGATCCATAACACGTCATATAATCCTCGTTACGGGTCATTCGGCTTCTTCAATCATGAGAAGACAATGCCCGAGGTAGCGTTGCTTCCGTGAGCTTTCCTGACGGTGATGCGTTTAAACATATGGTATGTATTGACGGGAATGAAGCATGGAGTTCGAAGAAATCCAAGCAGCCAACGAGCTGTTCAACGCCCCGGGAGAACCACGATCTGGTTCCGGTGAAAACCAAGAGGCGCTAATACGTATCGTCCAAGCCCGCTTCCCCGACAAAAGCTTTTGCATCGTCCAGCAGTGGACGATTGTGCGCGCGATAGCGACCGATGGGGATCTCACCAAAATCCACGTTCATGGCCACCTGCCGCTCTTTGTTTTTGCCGAAAAAGTGATCCTAGACAGCCGAGGACGCTTCGATTACGGAAATTGGGTGCGAAGCACCATGGCCATCTCATTCCAAGATGGCTATCTCTTTGAAACCAAAAACACTGTGTACGTTTTGGCGGGAGACGGCGACGAAAAGTCAGCCAATCTCGCCGCGATACTGTCTCTTTATCAATAATGTCAGCTGCAACTCCGGTCTGTAGATCCACGGGAATGTGAAATGTTTAGAAGTCATGAAACCGTTGCCGAGGGCACTCCTAATTTCTTTGGGGATGGGTATTCGAACTGGCGGATGTTTGAACGCCACTTGGCTCATCCCTGGTATCACGTCGTCCTTGAGGAGCGCTTGGAGGGCACGGTATGGCCACGCACCATGATGATTAGTGACGTCGATATGCTCGAAGAAATACTTTCCCAACAAACCAGCGAGTTTGTCGTTACGGAAATTCAGGTCGTCACGCCTGGTTGGATGAACAAAGCCGGCAAATGGATTATGGAGGGGCTTTCGGGATTGCTGGTGGGATATGACTCCACGGGACGTCGGGTTTGTCTTCACAACATAAATGATGAAAAGGCTTATACCGATGCGCCTGGAATCCTGATCGATGCCCATTCCCTGAAAGGAATGCGAGTCATTTTTTGATCTGATCTCGTAATGTGCATCTGCAACGATGCAATGATCGCGTACCTTCAAGCGAGACGGTGGAAGAGCTAGCCTGCACAAACTCCTTAAGTCCAGAGAACACCTTTGAGAAGCGAACCGAGACGGTGCTTAGATCTGCTTATGGCAGACCCATTGAACATCAAGCGATAGTTTGGTGGGGCTCAGCCCATCAGCCACCTAAGCCTGGCTCGAGCCTCAGGGCGGGTTGTCAAAAAATGCTGATTGATGCCCTGGAGGTGTAGGCATTTCAGCCACGTCAGATTATAAAAAGGATGGAGCTCAAACATGCTCGACACGAGAGACGCAGGCCACCATTGTCGTCGCCTGACTGATTTTCAACTCAAGCGAATCATTTACGCCCAAGATTGGCCATACGATTCGTCGATCACTGGATACCTTAGCGACGCACTGTTCGTGGGCAATACCTGCATCGCCATAGTCTTTGATCACTCACGGAAAGGCCCTCGTGAGCAGTTCAAGGACGGACACATGATTCGAACCTCCCACATTTTATCTGTGCATAAAGAAGGTCGGTTTTGGGTTCTTACTACGTTGAACAGCTTGTACGTCGTAGCAAGTTTTAAGCGTCAGTTGGGCAGGCGGACGTTCAAGAAATTGGATGCCTTTGAACGCTTGAAGACTTGCGTCGAATAGGCAATGGTGTCAGTTTTGGATCAGTTGCCATCTTAGGCAACGGGCAAAAAAACGGCCACTTGCGGTCATTGGATATATACGAGACACCAACCAGTAAAAACTGCAAGCCGTTTGCTAATATGAATTCTGGATTTCTTTTGCAATTTCGTACGTAAGGTCAACAACCTTTTGCGAGTGGTGCTCGTATTCGTCGGTGACTTGTTCTTGGCTCTTATTTGCTAAGAAAAACAAAGCTCGTCCCGCAAGTCGGATAAGTTCTGCCAGACGTGAAGCGGCATCGATTTGGTTCGCTAGCATCCAACGGTCGATGGCTTTGTTTGACAAGCCGGACAGCTCCTCAACGTACCAATGACGCTCGTTCACTATTCGAAGAATATTGCGTTGAGCATCGATTCTGTTATTGAAATTGTTCATGAATCGCCACCGTAATAAGTAATATCCGCATCCAACTCTCAATTTGCCCTAGCGCCAACGTGACAGAAGCGGCTTCGTCTTGCGAGATCATTTCACCCACTCCACGCGTGCAGAGGAGACGCGCGCGCTCCAGAACTCCGAAGACATCGCTCGAGATCAATAGGCTATTCGCTCCAAGATGAAGGGCAGAATGGCGTGAAAAATCAGGCGTCCCTGTCCCGAGCGAGTAGCAAGTTGCAAAGTTTCGCACAGCTAGAAAAACCGTCGACAATTCGAAAACTGGGCTGTTCGTCATAGCGCGGAGCGCGTTGGCGGAGCATCTAAATAACTCGAAAAATTTCTGGCAATCCCGATTCGCCGATGTGTAAGTGGAAGGTGTCCCTAACTCGAGTAGATAATCAGAGTGATTAGGTGAGTAGAGCAGCCTAGACTCAAGGGACAAATGCCACGCGAACGGGCTACCTTCACGCCATATTTCTGCGAGCCGCGCATATGAATAAACGGAGTACAAGTCTGGATTAAATCTTAGATCGGATCCCTGCGTAACTGCCAGGAGGTCAATGTCGGACTCTGGTGTAACCTCACCCCTGCAAACTGATCCGAATGCGTAAATGTGTGCCATCATCGCCTGTTGAACCGTTTAACAATAATTGCCATGAAAAAACCAAAAAGAACGAGCCGGACGAATGTAACAAGAGTGATATAACAGGAGGGAAAGTAGGTTTGATTTGTCGTGCCAAGAAAAACCTGAGGGGCTAGAAAAAAAGCGTTCCAATAGCTACGAACCAGAGAGGGATCGCGGTAGTTTAAAGCGTCAAATAGGGTCATAAGCGCTAAAACTACAAGAACGGCCCGAGCTAGCTTCCACGCACTTTCCCCATTACCCCATAAAAGGTCAAGCAGTTTGAATTTGACCCATAGCAAAAAGTGTTGAGCGCGATGCCAACCCTTATACTTTTTACGGTAATAAGATTCATTAGAGCGCCACGCCTTGTAGAGATGCTCTTTGGTAGCATCTAACTCGACTTCAATAGCCTTGTTTGCGGAAAGAGCATCCCCCAACTGTTGGTAATTCATACGCAGTGAACGAGCAAACCGGATCTTAAGATTTTCGCTACCAGGGCAACCATTCGAAAGAACTTCGTTATTGATATCTGTTCTCTCGAAAGACGCATATTCAAATTTGCAACCACTAAAATTTGCTCCGTGTAAATTTGTGCCGATAAAACGGCAACCTGTGAAGTCGCAGGAATCAAATTTACAGCTTCGCAAATAGCATGCGTCGAATGTGCAATATTTAAAATCTATATTCGTGAATTTGCGCCCTTTGGCCACAAGTCGTACGAAGTGAAGATTTGTGTACTTTTGCTCTGAAACATCAGCGGTAAACTTCTGATCCTTCAGCTCAGTCTTACCGCTATTTTCTAGCATCGATTCCTTCCCTTTAGTGGGTGGTGCTGAGGGCATCCTCCAGCTGCAGGCACAGTTTAACCCTGATCCGTGTAGCACTCACTATCGTAGGCGCACCCCTGCGACAAAAAAGCTTGGAGGAAGGAGTGTTTTGGACTCACCTGTTTTCGGCAGCAGGAAGCATGGATCAACGTCCACCCTAGCCGAGAATCGCCCCGTGACCGCGACTCCTGAGTGGAGGCGGAACCTAGACGTTGAAAAGATTAACGTTCATAGGTACCCGTTCATAACGAGGTAGAAATGTGCAACCAAGAAGCCGGACGCCCGGTGTACTGGCGCAGTCATCGCAATCTGGGGCCGCACTCACCCTGCCAAAGCCAGGCAACTGATGATTACAGCCCCTTAAGACTCAATGGCCGTGACCGATACCAAATGACGTGCCTGTCGTATCAACGGTTTTCCCTGGCGATTCACGCAAAAACTCTTCGTATTTTTTCTTACAGTCTTTTTTCAATCTCAACAGATAAATTGCAGCACCAAATGTGAGCAGATAAGGCAGGCATCTCACCAGAGAAATATTCTTCAACGGCAAATCGAAACCTGGTACGACATGTACATAAAAATGGTAGCTCAAAACCATCAACACTAATGCGATACCCAGCGTCATCTGAATTCGCAAATGGTAAATCATTTTATTTTTCGGCCTATGGGAACCGAAGTAGTAGTGTATTTCTTTCAAATCCTCTTTACGCAAAAACTGTCGTTCAATATTTGCAATAATTACCAAGTTACGATTATACCAATAAGCGGCATCAAACAAGTGTGCCATCAGCCAAAGCGCTAGAAGCAAGACTATGCATACTGCAAAATCTAATGGGACTACGTTCTTTTCAACCAAGGCGAAAACTGCAAATGCCCCAACGAGAACGCCTACGCTTTGCCACACAACCATTATGTGGCGGTTGATGTCATTGAACATTTGATCGTACATCTTAAGTAGCAGGTCTTCTCTGTTCACGGCTCACCCCCATTAAATTACGCACGTCATCATGAATGCCATACCCAAACCAGATTTTGTTGATGTTTTCGATTGAATCTATCAGACACCTCTCGTACCCGCCAACCGGGTGGCGCCGAAATTTAACCCCGTCAAAATAGTCACCGTACTTTGCATCAAGAGTAAACCTATTACAATCAATTGAAAAAACTTTCATTTTTTCCGCTAACGCCCGCTGAGTGTCAGGTCGGCCTCCTAATAAATGAACAGGCCTGTCAAAACTTTCGATCGACACTTGTGTGCCTCCATATTTGGTCGGCACACTATAAGCCAGCAAAAAAGCTTTCGGTATTAGTTCTTCTAGTCGCCCGTTCATTAATATATCTTTAGGTACGATAGCGACATGGCTGCTGTATTTTAGAAGGGTCTCAGCTTCCTTGATGATTTTGTCTAGACTAAAGATACATTCGACGTCCCTTGCAATAGTTAAACGCGGGGTGGTTTCGGCTGCGGCTTCAACATGCCTTTCATGGTTATAACTTTTCCAGTTGATATCCAAAAAACCCAAATTGCTAAAACTGAACGTTTTAACATCGCGAAGATTTGTATACCTTGCTCCCGGATGCCAGCCGTATTCTTTCGCTATTGATATAACTTTCTTGCTGTGTGCTACAAATTTTAGGACTTCCATCATGCGTCTCAAGAATACGGCGTATCAACGTCGTTGCTGGAGAATCAAGGTTCAGACGCCGGATTAGCTAGTACCTGCGTGTGACCGTTGACGTGAGCCGTGAATAGTAGTGGCATTTTAGAAACGCTTCTAGGTTGGATCCATCCTACACCCAAATACCCGCACGCTTGAGGTAAAGCAGGGCCGGTCACCCGGCCCGGCGGAATGAGTGTTTTGCACACCCATTCACACCCATTTAACCGCTAGCTGAATCCGCCGCTGGCTGGAGCGACTTCCCATTTGCAGCTCATTTCGTCATTGCGAGAGCGAAATGCACCGCTCATATTGCCTCAATGTCAGCATATCCGTGTTGCTTCGCCCAGCTCTTGAACAGGGGGAGCTGTTTGATCTACCGCTCCATGCGTTGCAAGACGGACGAATCCTTGCAGAGCTTTTCTGTCGCTCGGCCTCCCGCTGCATTTTGTGACCATAGGAGTACGTCACGACTTAGGCCGTTCATCTTTGGACGGTCTACGGCAGGAGAATCGAGTTACACCACCAGTGGGGAAGCGGCGAAACTGGATTATTTCAAATTATGGATCAGCCATAATTATTGCTGATTCATAATTTTTTACTTCAAAGGGCGTCGAAGCATCGCGTCGTTGGCGGTGCGCGTAGGAAGCTCGGTCTTTTGTGATGACATATCTAGCCAGACGCACGTATCGAGCATTACTAAATGCATTGAGGCTCCCTTTGAGTTGGCCGATTGCTAGACTTGGCTGTGGCCATCACCGGATAATGGCCTATCAACATACAGGAGCGTCAAATGTCTCGTCTCGCAGAATTCCGTGCCCTTGAGCAGGAGCTCGCCGCTCAACTGGCTGAGCTCGAAACCCTGAAAAATAATGACGGCCTTAAGCGCGAAATCGAATTCGAGCAGAAGCTTCGCAACCTGTTGGGCGAATATGGCTACAGTCTTCGCAACATCATCGCCATTCTTGACCCTCAAGCCTCGCGCCGTGCTCCTGCTGCCACCGAATTCAAAGCAGGCTCTCGCAAGCCACGCGAGATCAAAATCTACAAGAATCCGCACTCCAGCGAAGTCGTCGAAACCAAGGGCGGCAATCACAAAATCCTGAAAGAGTGGAAAGCTGAGTACGGTTCCGACACCGTGGAATCTTGGTTGGCTCGGTAAGACTGTTTGAGTACAAACAATCAGGGCCCTGCGGGGCCCTTTTTAACATTGGTAGCGAGCAATATTGAACCCAAGGGAGAAGGATTTATGAGTCAGCAAAGGAATTCAAGGGAAAAGTTGAACAGAATTATCGAGGAAAACCAGCACCTATCCATTGAGTACATAGAGCAACTTGCAACGCCGATACTTGACGACCTTACATCTTGGGTGAATAGAAAGTTTTACAACCCGTTAAATGGCGAGTTGAACTATGAAATCACACTTGACGAGCGAGTTAACGCTACCGCAACAACAAATGTTCTAGATCCAATGCATCCTGTAATCAAAATAACCCTCGGAATGCTTCGGGAAATATACAGGGATGCATTTGTCTTCCCCCTCGTGTCTGACATTATAAGCGAAAGCACCACTACTGTTAAAACGTTGAATGAGCAGTTTCAGAATCTCTATTTTACGTTCGACTCTGGTGTCCCTCCGATTCACACGAACCAACAAACCAAGCTGTTTAATTTGGTGAAAACTGCTTACGATGAGCGTCGGCATGAGAAACTGACCGATGATATGCTCGGAGCGAGATTCATGATGTTTGAACTGATGGTGGTATGGCTTTATTTTCATGAGCTAGGTCATCTACTGCAAAGACATTTTCTGCTAAAAATAATACAGCCTGGGGATAGTATTGTATCTGTCAGTGAAATCCAGGAGGCCGTCGACTTTCACTCGAAAACGACAGATGAAAACTACTTCCTGAAGTCTCAGGCTCGTGAAATTCTTGCAGATCTAGAGGGGGTTGACTTGACCGTCTCTTACATGCTGAAGAATAAACTATTCCATATGCCTGGAATATACCTTCTCATGTGTGCGCAAGAGATAATGTTCCACCGCTTCTTCCAATCCTATCCGGAGAACTTCGAAATACCTGAGATTAATCACCCTAATCCAGTTGTTCGGGGCGAATATGTTCAAGGTTATTTAACAAATCTGGTTCTAGACACGCTAGTGAAAAATGGCTTAATTAGTGATCGAAAAGATGCAGCGTATCCAATTACATATCTTTCGATAAGAGCGTCATCAATGGCAGGTTTGTTTTGGGCTAATCGGTACGAAGAGTTCGATGGCGGCGAACTTCCGACATTTATGCGCCTTGCCTCCAAAGAAAATCATGAGCCGAAAATGCAGTATGTTCATACTATGAGATATTGGATCGATTATCAGTTGGAAGAAATAAAATCCAACCACTTATGCAGTCCCAACTTCATCGAATACTTTGAAGGGTTAAGATTGTACAAGAAATAGAAATGCGCGCCTTTTAACAGCTGTAGGCTGGTCTTGGTAGCGATATTGGCAATGTATGTTGTTGTCAAACCCCTCAATACCCATCCCGGCGCACCAGGTCTTTGTAGAGTCCCCTGTCGCAATAGGCCGGTGCTTAAGACTGTGGCTCCGGCGCGCAAACCCGCACGCAACTGCATGCAGGTAGATGGCACATGTTTTATTGTTGTTCCTTGGTGCGATTGAAATGAGGGTAGTACACCTTCGCAGCACTGCCCTGGTGAGGCGAGTGTCGTTATTCGCCTTGCCGTCACTATCGGTTCTGCCTCAGGATGGTGCTTTAGACTTTCGAAGACCTATGCGATGGTGAAGTGCGAGCTGTGAGCTAGTCTGACACACGACTGATTAATTTTTAGGAGCTTGGATGGAACGGCTTTTTAGACTAAGGAAGACCGAGTCACTGTTAGGAGCGCATCAAGAGCTTGAGAATCAAGAGATATTCTTTGCCTCTCCAGATGAGCTTAATGACCCCTTGGAAGGTTTTCTGAATATTTTCTGGCAAGGGGATAGAATAGTCTGGAGAAGTTTTTTTAAGTACTACATCTACAATTTGTCCGTTATGACTTATTGCGTGGCGGCGAGCAGTGAAGAGTTAAAGTTGTCGCGCAAAGACATCAATTTTAATGTTGATTTGCGATGCGTGCCTAATCCCGTATTGCGTAAGTTTTATGCTGATTGCGGAAATGACTTTGTAAATTCCGCCTTGGTCATGGAGCTGGTTGACTATCTGTCGAGCAGCGGTAAAAAACTTTTTCGAGATGAACTGGCGTACGTCCTAAATAGTCTTCACGTTATGGCATTGAAGATCGTATTTTTACAGGCATCCAAGATTTTTGTCGATCCTGTATTTGGTGTCGTAGGTAATAGTCCAGCCGTGGAGGCTGAGATTCCGGGTAGGACATTTCTCGATGCGGTCGCGAGTGATCAGCTTTCAACGATAGCCAATCTCCATAAAGTCAACGCTTATGAATCGTCAATCCTGATTTTAAGAAAAGTGGCTCTAGCTGAGCGCAAGGCCAATATTTTATATCTCGTAACAGGAATTCAGTTTGACTATATCGAACGGCTGATTGAGCTTGTTTATGACGATGTCTATATCAGTTGCTTCATGATGGATTTTCCCAAGGCCCCTATGTGGGGGTACTATGCAGATGGACATAAGGGCTGCTGTCTGATTTTTTCCACTGAGCAAACCACCTATTTGGATGACTACATAAAAAAAACCACGGATAGGGTGATGCGGGTAAAGAGACTGAGTGGTAAAAATTGGATTTCAATGAAGGTTAGTCAGGTGAAATATTCTAACGCTTACCCTGAGGTTTGCTTTTTCAGTTCCGTAGGGCATGTCGTGAAAGGAGTTTACCAAGATAGTTGGCTCAGTGAGAGTGGCAATCGGAGCTATCACTACGAGCGACGATATAGTAATCATGAGGCTTGGCGTGACAAATATTATGCTGAGGCGCATCGTTTGTTTTTTCAAAAGGCGTCAACTTGGGGCGGTGAGAATGAGGCTCGTGCCATAATCATGAATTTTCCAGAGCAGAGCAGCGTCAGCGATAGGAAGCTGATGTATCATTTTGATAATCTGCAAGGCATCATCTTCGGCGCAAAAACTCCCGTATCTGAAAAATATAAGATTATGGAGATTATTCACCGTAAGTGCCGGGAAAATAATCGAGATCAGTTTAAGTTCTATCAGGCATTTTTCAGCCATGTTGCTGGTGAAATGGAAATGGTTGAACTTGTTGGTATGAATTATTCAGCTCCCACGAACATCTAGCTTTTGGCTGACAGAGCGAAGTCCAAAACTAGTAGATCTCCCAAGACTGACAAGATGTGATGCCCATGCCAGCGAGGGATAACTCAACAGCCGGCGACGCCTTGAATGGCAGCTATCAAATCTCGGGGCCAGCGTAGCATTTTGCATGATTGATGAATTGAGTTGGCTGGCTGAGTAGCCTCCGATGTTGAGCGTCATCGCCAGCTCATCGCTTCATCGGCATGCTGGTTGCAGGCATTCTTGGACAACCCTGGTTTTGAACGACTTGGGATAATAGCTTCGTTGGCGCGTTTAAGGGCTATCGCGTCCGCTTAAAATGGCTAAAAATGGTGTCCACTTAAATTAGTGGGTACCATCACCTCAATCGACGGTGTTAGGAAGGTGTGTTGCCCGGACGGTTACGTAGGCGGCGTCAATCACCGATTAGTTTTAGTATAATTTCAGAGTCGTCTTGATCGTCTTGATCACCAGGTGGCAGCTCACCTAATTGTGCATCGATGCTCTCCAAGACTACTGATGCGCCGATGAGTAAGGCTTCTAATTTTTGTTTTCGGTCGTTCAGAATACGACGACGCGTTGTAGCTGGATTTGGCGCCTTCATCAGATCACTTCTGTCGGCAATGATCCTTATCAAGGTGATATCCAGGCCCTCGTCCGCTTCAGCATTACTGGCGAGTTGTACCCACTCTTTGGAAGAGTCGAGCGCTCTCTGCGCCGCCTCGGATATGCAAAAGTTGACGATGATTTTCGATGCTCGGTCGACGGCTTTTGCCATTTCAACGTATTTTTGTACCTCCTCTGATTCTTCGTCACTGGTGTCTGGGGCACTGGACGTTGAGAAGTATCGAAAGTGAGGCGTGTCTGGGTTTAGGCTTTCCAAAGCATTGAAAATCGGCTCCATTCCGACGAAAGGGCTACGACCATTGGGAAGTGCGTGCCGGTGTGACCACAATGCTAAAACCGCCTCACGCACGCTTGCCATTTTTACGGGGCGGGCGTCATCGTTCGCCGACTCAGCCTCTTGAATAAGTTCGGCGATGTGATGAGCCATCCAGCGACCAAGCGTATCCACTGAGCCATCAAATCCCTGGCTCTGTGACCAACTTTTTCCCGAGGGCCATGATTGCTTCAGAGTGTTCGGAAGGTTCCGTCACCCTTGAGGATAAAAATTCGGTTACTGGGGGTAATGTATTGGAGCTCATCTTCGCCTCGGTTTCGATAATTTTGGTGACGAGCGTTTCTTTGGATTTCGACCTCCACTACCAGATCCTTGCCTGTGGCTTTCAAAAATTCAATAACAAAGGAAATGGTGGCATCTAACCGAACACCTGTGGCTTGCTCAGATCTATCATTCTCCTGGAAATACCCCCAGGTATGCGAGCGCATGACAGGCATTGGCGATGAAGGTAGCACCCATTCTCTGCGATCCGCATCAGTCGACATATTCATGAGATCGACGACGAAGGCCGCCGGTTCGGGAACCGGAAAACGTACATTGCCCGCCCATGGATCGCTGTTGTCGATTCCACTTTCTTGATGCTGATCCTGTACCCAACCCTTAAGCAGGTATGGTGGGGTATCGAACTCTAAATCATCGTCGGCGCTTGGTATTCGAAAGTCATGCGGGTGTTCGACGGTTTGGATGGCGCGTAAAAGCGACGAAGAAGTGGTCGGCGATACCAAAGCTGAATGCACCGAGATTGTCTCCGAGTGATTCACGTCAACTTCAGTCCAATGACCCCAGATCGTAATCAGGCCCGAGCTTGGGTAGAGGGCCCGATCAAAGTCACGGATAGACATTGATTTTAACCATTCATCAGCCTGACCATGCTCTGGCCAGTCAGTGCGGCTCCCAGGTTCTGGGTCACGTCGGTCGGCCACCCATCGTCCATCCGAGCGTGCGATATCGTGGCGCGTTAACCACTCAGAAAACTTCTCTTCATACCAATCATCGCGAACCTCAACTTGCGGGTGGGTCGATAGCAGTCGGCCGGCAGTCATCATCATCGAGTGATAGGAATGGTAAAAACTCAGATTGTCTACGCGTGGATAGGTGCTATGCCTACAATTGGTATCCTCGTAGCGAAAGAGCTCAGCTTTATTTCTCGCATCGGCGGCCCAGTGAAGTGCGCTTGTGTTACCTAGCTCGTTGCGCAGAGTTTTTCGTGTTTCATTACACACCTGAGACTGTTTCATCCCGAAGCAGCGTCCAAGGGGCGCTAGCCAATACTGATCAAAATCCCCGCCGAAGAAGTCCCGTTTTTCCTCAAAGGATTCTTCATCTTCTGAAGCAGTATCCGGCGTTGAAGGGGCGCTTTCCTCAACACGTTCGTATGAACATGCGCACGCATCCGCCAACCGCTGCTTAGTCTCGGGTGGGAGATTGATAAGCCCCTGCTCAATCAGAGCCATCAATGTACGAGCGGCAAACAGCCGAATGAGTACGTGGTGTTGGTCGGGATCAGCCTTCACAAGGAAGTAGCCAAGGTGCGGGACTAAGGTGGCTGGATATTCCAGCGCGGCACGTGACGCCGCGATCAGCAGCCACTGGTGGGCATGCAGGCTGTAAAACTCGAATCGAGCGTCTGCGTACGGTATCTTTGTGTCATTGATTGCATGAGTAAATAGCGCTTCGGTGATCTGCTTTCGATTCAGCGCACACAGCGCAACCACAGTATGAGCAGCTTCCCATCGCGTTGCTGTTACTGGTGACGCTAGGCCCGCCCATATGTAGCCCGCTAGTGCATCTTCAGCCGTAGTAGGCGGGGAAAGTGTTTGAGACCATGGGCCATCACCATCGCTCTCTTCCAACACGGCATCGAACAATTCCAAACCATAGGATAAGGTGCCCAACGCCTCGTCATCGGTCAATTTGTCAGCAAGCAGTCCTACGAGGCTAAAGAGGCGTTCCGCCCCAGCGAGCTCCGCTGATTCAGCGATTGCGTCTAAAACTACGTCCAGTAACTCATGCTTTTCGATACCGGTTGATTGGTAGGCGAGATCTAGCGGCGTCACGTCGTTATACCGGTTACGAGTGATCTCCATGCAATGGCGTCCAAAAACAACCCTCAGCATGGCTTCAAGTGCCTTGCGTAGCGCGGGACGGGCCTTCCATTGAGGCGGCAGCGTTTCCAGAAAATTGCGTATGTCCCACAGGCTAAACTTCGCTGTGTTTGCGAAGGCAGTAAGGAAAGAAGATTCTTTGCCGACTTGGATTCGTTCGAAAATTTTGCTGAAGAACACATCCATGTAGAACGGTGGCTCACCATCCCTGAATCTTTTATGAGCTGTTAAAATCCCGGTCGATGTGCTCAGATCGCAACCGGAAAACACTTCCTCCCAGTCATGTTTGTTTTGCGAGATATGCGACTGATGGTAAGTCTCGCTGGGTTGGCTTTTTCTGTTGGTCGCTTCATGTTGAGCGGTATCGCGAGTACGCTGACTCAATCCCAGTAGTGTCACGGACTCGGAACTCGCGATGGACTCAAGCGCCTGCCAGTTCGCAGCTGTCTGCGGCTCCAGTGTCATGTAGCGATATGCAAGCTTGAGGGCTATGTCCTTGTATTTTTGCTCGGTGCAAGCTTCGAGTGCCGCCTCAACCAGCGCGGTTTCATTCCATTCGGCGCGAAAACCAATCAGGGGCAAAGCGTCTAATGGACTGATTTTTTTTATGGACAGCAGTTTGCGAATCGCGACTTCCAGGATTCTGCCGTCAGAGCCAAAGTGACGATCACGCCAGCGACTCGCGATGGTTAGTGAGGAGGAGGGGCACAAACCTACCAACGCCTCAATCGTGGCGTTCCACGCGAAGTGTTTATCCCGGTCAACATAGCTTCGGGTTACTTCTGCGCATCTGGAAAAATTGTAAGCTACCACCGGTGCAGGGCTGGTTTCATTAGCAGCGCGTTCTGCGAGCTGGATGAGAGCTTCCCAGCGAGCGAAGTTTTCTTCACCAATCTTGCTAGCTACTTCGACGGCCTCGTTGAAATAACCTTCTGCATCGGTAGGACTGACCGGGAGTAACGAGCGGGCGACGTCAACCAACCCCTCCACCAAATGTCGCACGTCGGAACGTTCGGCGCGATGCAGCGTGGCGGCCTTTTCGGCCATTTCGAATGCGAAGATTTCCGCGCCGATAACAGTTGCGCAGAGACGCGTAAGACGATTGAGAGTCGGAGTGAATAGCGGACGCTTTAGGGTCGTCGTCCAATCCACCAGCTCTTTTATGGTGCCGTGGTCAGCTAGCGAAGAGATCAGCAGAATATCTATCCGTAAATTTGCGATTTCATTCGCAGTCTGCGGGTTGTCGCGATATCCATGCGCCCATGATGGTGTAGAGGTCGATTTGGCTTGGGCGACGGCGTCGATCAACTGTGTTTTCGCCAACGGGTTTACAAAAGACTGCGCCCATAAGTTGACCCATGGAATCAATGCGCCAATTTGTGCCTCGAACTCCCTCAGCTCCTGCGACTTGCTATGTGACTTCGTGGCCTGCATTTCCGTTTTGAGTGTCGGCGACGCGACATCGATCAATTCCAGAGAATTATGTGAGAGTGCGGCGTGTAAGGCGCAGGCGCGCAGGTAGGGCGTTGGGCTGCCGTCGAACCGTGATGAAAGATGAGCCGGAGCTTGAGCGGGGAGATATCGCGCTAGTAGATCGCGTGCTTCGGCGGTATCGCAAATACTGTGGTGGTACGCGGTCTCGATTACAGCCAAAACCGCCGATAAAGGAGGTGCTCGATTCGAGTCGCCATGATCAACCTGGATCTGTTGGCGTGTCAGCAACTTGAAGATACGCTTAACAGGTTCGGCTGGCAGCCAGTGATGAAGGTTCCGAGCTTCTTCCGCCAGCGCCAGCACCAACGACAGATCACTGCCTGCTTTTGCCGCTAGCTCGTCTAGTTTCTGATACCGACCATGATCCAGCAGGCACTTTGCGACAATACGACCTGCCTCATAAGATATTGAACGTGGAGTCCATCTACGTAGGCTTTTAGCGGCGGATTCGGCGCCGTGGATACTGAGATGCGCGACCGCCATCATAGCCCGATCTTTATTTGTGACGGGCTCCTTCTGCCGTTCCTCGGCTGATAATTTGGCCCAATTGCCCAGCCACTCTTCTGCCATGCGCAGACGACTTCGAGCCTCACCTATCAAATCAGCATGGCCCGAAAGAATCGTGGCTTCGTATACATGGTGAGAGCCAATCCAGCCGGAACCGAATGTGCGACGCGAAACAATTTCCTGGACGCCGTTACTGTCCATGAATGCTGAGACCATATCCGCGTTCTCTTGCAATAGAGCACGTTGCCTTTCGTCACCGGCACTTTCACCGCCAGCCTTTAGTGCGAGCTTCGCTGCCTCTGGGTAACGCCGGATGCGCAAACTTGCCTTCAGGGCAAACTGGAGACGCTGGAGCTCGATATCACGACGCTCTACTGGCCCGGAATCTGGAAGGCCGCTTGAGGTCAACGCCAGATCCACCAGTTCAGAGAACTGTCCGGCCTCGAGCATTAGCTGCGGTAGTACGCCTGCTACATACGCATTGGATGAGCTTAGGTCGGAAAGTTGCGCGATGAAGCTTCCTAGCTTCGACGAAGCTGGTTTAAATCTCTTACGAAACCAACTCTCTGCGGGCTCATCGAAAAACTGGATCGTGCCTTCGTTGACGACAAGAGGTCTGCCAAGGTCTAGCGCAAAACTTCTGACCAAGTCTGGGTTCACACCCGACATTTCTGCGAGGACTGCGATAGGTATCAGCGGACGTAAAGCAGCGAGGCCGGCGCAAATCAAGTCAATTTGTGATCTCTCAGGGGGGGCTGCCGCATCGCGTAGCGTAGCGATGGATTTTTCCAAGAGAGTGTCGATGACGCTGTCTACGGTTGTGGGGTTCGGCCCGAGCAGGCGTAGAGTTTCGGGAAGCGTTTTTTGACGAGATAGCGCGAGTGCTTGAACTCGAGGGTTGTGTGAACTTAAGCGATGAAATTCTGCGACATCATACTCAGAGGCGTCAGCGAACGTTTTGCGCAGGTGCGCCGACGTCTCTTCCACAGTAAATGCGTTTAACGCAAGCAACAGCGCGTGGGGAGGAGGGTCGAGCATGATCTCCCGGTAAGGTCGGCAGAGAGCAACCAGTCTAACCCCCTCAGGTAGTGTTTCACGTAGGAGGTCGCGAATAAAAGAGCGAGGCTCTCCTACCTCTTCGGCGGCCATCTGGGCGTTATCAGCGGCGTCGATAATGATGCAAAGCAGCGCGTCTTTATTCTTCGCACGAAGCATTGCTACAGCCTGTCCTACACGGTGCATGAACGCTCGCATGTAGGCGGTACTATCAGCATGCACTGTTGGAATCAGGGGGTGACAAAACCCAAGTGCTGAGAGCTGATTGGCCAATTGCACGAGGGCAGTTCGGTGCCGGTGCCGGTAGCCCGATACGCTGCGATACTGTCCATTTCCGAAGCAGTCATATAGCAATCCAACCGATCCGTTGGGTAGGCTCTGACAGATCCTGGTTGAGAGAATTGATTTCCCAACACCTGCATCAGCGTGCACGATCACAGGTGTGTCAGCCGCATCAATGATAGAGCGGATGACTGCCTGTTCTTGTTGGCGAGGTATCGCCTCGGCGAGTTCTTCAATCAAGCAAGGCGCAGGGAACAGCTGGGCTTCATCCGTGTTCAACACACGGAGCACATCCATCTTGGTGATGGCAGGGTTGGTCGCGCTTTCCGACAGCGCTTTACGGTTCACCAGATCCTTTAGCCTTATGGGGGCATCGACATCCATGTCCGGGAGATACCCACTGACGTCTTGGAAAAGGATGTTCCTCTGAGTCCAATAATTATCTTGGCTGCCATCCAATCGAAGCATGCCGCAGAATGAAGCGAGCGCCTCACCATCCAGTGACGTGAAAGCTTTAAGCTTTTTGAGGTTGCCAGGATATCGGGGCTTCTTCTGTGCAGCGGCATCCTCAACGGCCGCGATGAAATCAGCGTTTATAGTGCGATTCGTGACAAACCAAAACTCAAGCCTCTCATTCAGTGGGACGCCTGGCAGCTTCTGTTGAAGCGCGGCGTAACGCTCAGCAAACCCACAGATCGTCTTTTCCAGGCCACTCGGTTGCCACACTTCATCAACCTGCAGCGTCGAATGCTTGAGCTGCAAGTAGCGAATCCGCGTCGCGCTTTCTAGCTCAGTGCTCCCGTAGTATTCGGCGATGTCAATGAGTTGCTCACCCACTTCAACCTGCTCGCCGCCAGGAAACTCTGTGGTTGCAGCTCCCTCGATCGTAATGGCTACAAGACCTGATTGCGGTGCGAGTAGCTGCAATGCGCGGCGTGCCGCCCATAGATAATGGAACTGATCGCCATCGCGGCTGGCACGAACGAGCATGCTTTCTGACATTTATACACTTCCCTGATTTAGTGCGGAGCACGTCGCTGTGTTCGGTAAACTACAGTGATTGTAAGCGTTCGATTTCGCCATACCTTGTCGAACTACAGGCACTCGTCTTCCGACGCCGCGTACTACAGCACGCAGGCGATTGCTAGTCGAGTATCAGGTCAGAGCTCTTCAAAAGTTAATCCCTGCGGCTCCAGAGTCCCAGTGAATGCAAAATTTCGCTGCTGCCAGAAGACGTCGATGAGATGTGTCTCCGTTTTTTCTCGAATGGCCTTCATTTCTGCCAACTGCTCGTCGATAGGATTACCGTGCTCAGTTGTGAGCGCGTGGGCTTGTATTCTATTTACGGTGATTAGCATTGGTCTTGATGGTTTTTCAAACAGCTTTGTCAGGGGATGTTCGCAAGGGAGTAATTGGCTGGCCTCATCAGGATTTACCGACTTGAGTGCTTCGTATGCCAAGAAGATATGCGAGATGAACTCAGACCCTTTAGGGCTTCTTGCGTACATTTGGGCCGTCTGCCGAGAAGAAGAAAGGTACAGTCCGCCGTATCTGAAGTTGAATCCTCCGCCAGAGACGCATTGCTCGATCATCGTCTTGACCACGAAATCGTTCATTTGCCACCAATCAGTCTTATTCCTCGGGGCGTCAAGTAATTCTGCGAGCCGTGCCAGAACGCCGAAATCGAATAATGACGTGTCGCGTAGCGCGCCGAGCCCGTGTTTTTCAATCGAATCTCGATAAAGCGTCGATGTCCCGTGGTAGATAGGGAAGGTGAGATAGCCATCTTGGTCAATCATGAACCCGTCCTTTTGTCTCTTTGGCCGTTGTAGTGGAGTTAAATTTCATTGAGGTTTGCTCATAACCCTATGGGTAGCCCAAGCCAGACACTTCCTTGAGCGCAGGCGCGAAGCTCGTACTCAAGCGAGTGTCGAACGCAGTTTGAGCGGCCTCGATTGCTTTGAGTGCTTCTAGATCTGAGACATCTGGGCTAAGGCCAACATGGCAGAGGACTTACCACTGTTGTTGGCTACAACGAGAAGGGTTGTCTCGGCTGCGAGATCGATTCGTACTGACAGGAGCTTGCGGAAGTTCGCGATTTCCAGATGCTGAATTTGCATAGTCTCTTCCCTGATGACTGCTCAGCGACTGAGCGCCAAGCTTATAGATGCTGGAACTCTAGCTGAGCCTGCCCGGCGCTCCAACCACCGTGATAGAATTTCGCCATCATTAGTGTTGCTGATTCGAGGTGCTCGCAGGGTGACGAGACGCCGAATCTTACGAGGAAGGTTACTGTCTCGATAGCAAAATGTCAGAATGTAGTCAATAATTGCTCATTCGCCGAATCTCCAAAAGATCAATTATCTGAAGAATTTTTTGACGGTGGAATTGGCTTCATAAGATCATGCTTCTTCAATCCTGCTAGGCTTGCGTTATGAGTAATCACACGGAAGAGTTCGGAGAGCTGAGAATTAAGAAAATTTAGTCTCTCAATTTCTTTTTCAAGTCGAGCAATGCGTTCCGCGCCTTCTTTGATTGTCTTGGGGCGGGGGAGGTTGTTCACTCTCTCCAACTCCTTACGAAGCGAGTCTTTCTTAGCTTGATACGCAAGTTTGATTGTCGTTCTTTTATTTAGGGCTTGTCGGGTCGGAGGCGTTTCCCAGCCTAGTATTTCTTGAGCACCCAAGCAAATCGAATTCCAATCTAACTTATGTTGAATATCCCAGCTGTTGATCATTCGGCAAATGTCGCGACTTTGCCGGTCGGAGATTACCTTAGGCATAAAGAAGTATCCCTATTGGATTCATTAAACGAGCATTTCCAGGTATTCGACCAACTCTTGACCATACTCAAGAGTGAGCTGTTCTTTGTCCAGTAGCTCTACGCCTGCTTGCTTGGCGTTTTTCTGTATTATCTGCGCTTCGTGGTTGAAGTCTGCGCCAATCAATTGGATCGGCGAACCATCCGGAATGTTAGGGTCTTCCATGATGTTGACGAGCTCGATGAGTCTCTGGATCTGAGGAGTGGCTTTTTCCATCCAGAGTGAAGCAGACCGCTCACCAGTTTCAATCGCCCGCTGTGCCGCTTCCCAAGTACGCACCATGTTGTCCCGGTCGTTCTTGACGGCTGCCAGAGCGATTTTATCGCCCTTGCAGGCCAGCAGCTCTGAGCAGTTCGTACAATCGGCAAACTTGATACAGGGCCCAGCACGCCAGCTGCGTCGACATATACCGTACCGGCTGCGGTGATAAGGGCCTTGACCATAGTTGGCGGCTTCATCCGCTGACACCGGAGGGAGTGTTTCATGCTCCTGCTTGGTCTGCATGATTGAGGAAGCTCTTGCCAGTCGTTGCTCTGGCGTCTCATGCAAGTATGTCCGACTCTGCTGTATGGAAGCACGGCTGCTCCATTCAGTAATTTGCTCTATCGATACCCCATGCTGTTTGGCAAGTCGGTTTACGAAGTGTCGTAGGCTATGAGAATTTAGTCGTAGCGGATCAAATCCATGCTTGGTAAAAAAACAAAGAGGCCGCTGATTTTTTCTGTCAGCCTTAACCGTTCCATCCAATCGCTTTCTGTAGTAGTCAGGATTGAAAGGCGCCAGCAGAACCGGACTCGTACTCGAACATGCGCCGAGTTGCAAGCGCCTAAAGCACATCAAAGACTCGCTCATTTTAAGTGGTTTGAGCTCCGCTTGAGGTCTTTCCTGATACGGAAAATAAGGGTTCAGCTTGCGATGTGCTGCCAGGATAATCTGCCAAAGAGAATTGAGGGTAAAGCCAGTAAGTGAATAGGTGCCGGTATGCTTTTTGATGAAGTCCTCGCAGGCTTTGCGGTGAGCATATCCCAAAGCTTGGGCAACTTGCTCGCGCGTGAGTTCTTGATCATCAGAGACATTCGGACAGTTAGCGTGCCTGTAGAACTTGGTTGGATTTGTCTCCATGTACATAGCGAGCCGGCGACCCTCCTCGGTAATCGTGGTGAGTCTATCGGTGGCCTCTTGGGCAACCTCCGACATAGTTGTTGGCACAGCTTTTCGCGTGTAGCTGCGGGTCTTCGGAACGTAGTATGCGAGGTAGCGCTGGAGGGTGCCATGCTTGTCATTATCGGATCGAAGGCAATCTTTGCGCCAACGGAGGGTTTCTCCAATTCTCATAGGGGCCGAAAGAAGCAATGCTGTCACCGATGTTACCATTATGTCGCTATCGTCCAGCTCAGCTATTGGACGGCTGAACACGTCGGCTATGGTGAAAAGTGCGTCTTGATTAGCGACTTTCTTCGCCTTGACATCGGACGGCGCATTCGCTCCCCGAAGATGGTGGTAGGAGTCGCCTCTTATGTAGGGATTTTGCCAGCGAATGACTTCAGCAGGTACGATTAACTTTTCAGACAGCAAGCTTAGAATCTGTAGTAGAGAATTAACAATAGCCTGCCTACCGGCGAAATCCGACAAGAGCTCAGTGGCCCTGTTGAAGTGCCGAGTATGTACTTTCGTGATATCAGGATAGGCCATGTCCTCTACAAGCGCTTTTTCTAATGCCCGAAATGCTTGCATCTCACGTGGAAGATTTTTATGTGGTTTCAGGCTATGACGGTAGCGCAAGTAAGATTTGATTACCTCGATGAGCGCCGGATGAATAAGCTGATCTTCAGTGGGCTCCACTGACCAATGAAGCCCGACACTTTCAAAATTAGTGAATCTGAAGCGAGAATCTTTAGCTGTGTCAGGCCAGGAGGCCGCCCCCCAGGTAAAGCTATCTTCGTCCGCCCAGAGCGTTAGCTCTTCCCGGCAATACTTAATGAATTGTTTTAGATTAGTTTGTGGGCTCAGTTTGGGGTTAGGGTTAAAGCTGACGAGTTTGAGATCGGCGCACATTATTGCTGCTCACGTTTAATTTTGCAGAGTTCGATACACCGCTCTACTGCTCGGATGTCGTCAGAGAGGTCAATCGGGATGAGCAAGTTGCGCATGCTGCCCGGCCTGATTATCGCTTGCTCCTGAGCCTGTCGGTAGCGCAGAGCTTCAAGCACCTCATCGTGTGGGGCGTCGGCTAAGGGTTCAAAACTTCTGCATCGATAACAAGGAATCGGAATGGACGTTGTTGCGCAAAAGCTTAATTTTCCGCACCGGCCAACGTAATTTAGCTTATCGTCCTTAGCAAATTCGAGGCGCTTAAGTGGATCGTTAGGGTGGGTAGATTCTGCATCGGTTGCGATAATTTTCCCGTGGAAAGCTTGAGCGATCGTTACTAATCCAGTGGACATTTTTTCGTCAAGCTCACGAGCCGTTTCTGCCGGGTCGTTATGATACGAGTTCAAAGCATCGTCATTATTGTGGCCGAGCCAATACGAAAGTACGGGTTTTGGTACACCTTGCCTGGCCAATTGACGAACTCTGGTGTGGCGTAGTCGTATTGCATTTAAGAGCAGTGGCCCACCGGTTCTTCGGCTAATGGGGCGTTCCGGTAGAGCTTTCTTACGGGGAAAGGGGCCTCCGATGCTCATATTGTAGGTTAAAGAAATCACTCGCCCTAACCGCGTAGGTGCGAGGTGAAAAAGCTCATCATGCAAATGCTTTGAAGGTTCCAGTCCGAGCGTGTCTTTGAGAATTTTCGCTGACCTAATGATGCGAAGCTGAGTCGTGAAAATAGGAAGTTGGTCGATGTCTTTTGCGCTAAGGGTTAGACCAAAGACTTGCTCGAAAACAAACGTGATTTCTTTTCTTTGGATCTTAAGCATATTCCAAAGATGATCGGCAATTGGATGAGCTTCGAATTTTCCTCCTCTGAACTCGGTGTCCAACCCTTGTTCCTTTGCTCCGGGAAAATGGATTTCATTATCGCTTTGTTTAACTGGCGCTTTATTGTTGGCAGGCTTCAAGTCTTCAAATTTTAAGCCGCTTAGTTGGCTCGGGCGACGGGCGTATTGAAGCGATAGGAGTCGAATTAGAGCTGGTTGAGTTGATCCGGTAAGGTCATAGTTATCCCATGTTGAGCGTAGTGCATCGTCATATTCTTCATCCGTCAGCCAGCTTTTTGTGGGGTCATCTGACTCAACGTTGTTCGAGGTGGTTTGAGGCGCAGCCGCTTGCGCCAAAAAGTTCAACGCATCATCTGTAACTGCCGTCGGGAAGCGAGCTCGCCAATACTCAAGAAAAATACGGGCTGAGTATTTTCGCGGGCGCATAGATCTATTATTTAGGGCATGGCTTGCCCAATTGACATCAAAAACATTTGGCGGGCAGTTTTTTGAAGAAACACAAAATGTCGAAATAAGATCCATAACTACTGATGTCGAGAAGCGGCGACTGTCAATAAACGTCAGCAAGCCTTGCTTGAAGGAGTTTTTTGTCTCAGGATCTAAATTACTCAAAAATAACTCGCAGTCGATATCGCGCTTACCTAGATGGATTAGGCGGTCTCCATCCCAAAATACTCTACCGTCAACGGCAGATCGGGCGGTGGCATCAAGATCTAAGGCGATATCTTCCGAGCTTATGGTGTCTCCATCAATACTAAAATTCTTTTCATCCACATTAAGCAATGGTAGAGCTGTGGCCGATTTTTTCATTTTATTGGTCGTTCCGTGTCACGAGCCACAACTCTGCCTATATTCATTGCTTTCTCTTTCCTGTGTCGTTGGTTATAGACTTTTGCCATATTTGATCCAGGAGCCCAGCCCATTGATTCCTCACGTGACTCCGCCTCTTCCTCTTCGGTTAGGCCGAATTCGTCTGCATAAAGTGAGAATCTATAATTCCAGTCGTGACGAAAAGCGTGCGGGTGGATACTGTTACCGATGGATGGAAAAGAATTTCGTAGATATAGAAAGGCCGAGTTGAAGCCGTTTACTGTTATTGGCTGCCCCTCGGTGCGCCCAGATCGGTGAACACAAAAAATGAAGGCATTGTCGCTGTATCCTACATTTCTCAATTCTGATCGGTATTCGATACGATATTTAATAAGTTGCTGTTCTAGTTCTTCTGAAATCGGAACAGAGCGTCCCAGTGTTTTAGCCACTGGTTGATTAGCTCTACGGTCAAGTTCATCGTCATGATTTCGCTCAATGACAAGGTAGGCACCTTGGCCACCACTTGCCTCAACAAAATTTTTGAGCTTGAGAGACAACAGCTCTCCACGCCTCATGCCGGTCTCGTAGAGAATCCTAAACATAACGATATTGCGCAATCGAGTGCCACGATGTAATGGGGTGTTTAGCCCCTGAAAAGGATTGCAGAATAGGGAAAGTAGTTGTGTTCGGGCGTACTCAGGTAGTTTTTCGTCTAAAAGTCTCTGTTTACGTCTAGCCTTTGATCCGGTGCGCTTTATAATTTTTGACTTCAAACGGTTGGCTTGGTCGTCAACAAGCTTTCGGATCTCGATATCGTTTCGATTTGGCAGGAGCTCGTCTGTTAGCCACGCAATATACGAACAGATGTGGGCCCAGTAGGAATTGAATTTGGACGAACCGATGACATTGTCTGTCTTGCCCCTCCGACGAGCTCGCACGTTCTCTGCGAGGCTATCTATTTCATTCGCGGCCAGCAATTCACCCGCAAGAAATCTATCCTCAATGCTAAAATCACGGTCGCGTTCCCATTCGCTCAATCGACGGATTCCATCCAGAGCCGCTAGCTGGGTTTGGTGAGTATTGTTCGGCTTGAGGTGGCGGGACATGAAGGCTGAAGGGTAGAAAAGTGGGATACCTGGTGCGTCTGGGCTGAAAAGGAGTGAAAAGCGCTCGCCGTTGCGGGCGATATAGGATTTGATTTGAAAAGTCATGTTTACATTTTGTCCGGTATGTCATGGTTATACAATTGTCGTTTACATTTTTTTTACAGGTGGCTGTAGGAAATGCTGAGTGATATCATTGATTTAAAGGTTTTCGAGGAAGAGCAGTGCCATGGTTGACAAATTTTCTCCTCAGAGAATGGTAGTACTCGATACCGAAACCACCGGCATGCCGGTGACCGACGGCCACCGGATTATCGAAATCGGTTGTGTCGAGTTGATCGGTCGGCGCCTGACGGGCCGGCATTTCCACGTTTACCTGCAACCGGACCGCG